>Ga0075467_10000255_pt1 | contig 40350 bp, 47 predicted proteins | sample DEB08_DNA_9_FD_75067 | JGI IMG/M metagenome (GOLD analysis project Ga0075467, IMG submission 75067) | Aqueous microbial communities from the Delaware River and Bay under freshwater to marine salinity gradient to study organic matter... | ecosystem: Environmental > Aquatic > Marine > Coastal ... | reverse complement strand
TGGCACACAGGCTGCAGCCATTGCAAACCGGAACAGCGGGATCGGCTGTGATCAACTGATCATCCTGCACCGTTCCGACAAAGCCGACGTCAGGATGCAGATTTTCAACGCCGATGGCGGCGAGGTCGAAGCCTGCGGCAATGCCAGCAGATGCGTTGCCAAGCTGATAGGGGATGAAACCCGCATCGAAACCGAAGGCGGCATCATCATCGGCAATGCCACCGCTGATGGCGCCATTGTCGACATGGGCCAGCCCCGTTTCGAGTGGCAGTCCATCCCCCTCGCCTATGCGATGGACACGCTCCATATGCCGGTGGGCTGGGAAGATCTGCAGAATCCGGCTGCTGTCAATGTCGGCAATCCACATGTGATTTTCTTCGTGGAGGATAGCGCTGCCGTCGAGCTGGGCCGCATGGGCGCGATGATCGAAGTCGATCCGCTTTTTCCCGAAAAGGTCAACGTCAATGTCGCGCATATCAGGGACGGCATCATCCATTTGCGGGTCTGGGAGCGCGGGGTCGGTCTGACCCGGGCTTGCGGGACCGGTGCCTGCGCCACGGCTGTTGCAGCCATCAAGCGGGGCCTCGTGAGCAGTCCGGTGCAGGTGGATTTGCCGGGCGGATCGCTGGTGATCCGCTGGGCAGAAGGCGACAATATCCAGATGCAGGGACCGACGACCTATGTTTTCGCTGGTGAGGCAGACTGGGCCCAGTTCGAATGAGTGCTCCGGAGATGATCAGCATGGGCTGTCGGCTCAATATCGCCGAAAGCGAGAGCCTGCGACAGAATCTGGCTGCCCACAATATCGCTGGCGACAATCTGATCATCGTCAACAGCTGCGCCGTGACCAACGAAGCGGTCCGGCAGACCCGGCAGGCGATCCGGCGGGCCAAGAAAGCCAATCCGGACAAGAATATCATAGTGACCGGCTGCGCGGCACAGGTCGATCCCGAAATGTTCGCGGCGATGCCGGAAACCAGCGCGGTGGTCGGCAATGTCGACAAATATGACGCGGCCAATTTCAAGCTCGGCCTGCAAAGCAATCGCGCCGATATCCGGGTCTCCGATATCATGCGGATCACCGAGACCGCTCCGCACATGGTCAGCGCCTTTGCCGACCGGTCGCGCGCCTTTGTCGAAATCCAGAATGGCTGTGACCATCGCTGCACCTTCTGCATCATTCCCTTCGGCCGGGGCAACAGCCGGTCGGTGCCGGCCGGTCTGGTTGTGGAGCAGGTGCAGGCGCTGGTCGACAAGGGCTTTCAGGAGGTCGTTCTGACCGGGGTGGATGTCACCAGCTATGGACCGGATCTGCCGGGAGAACCGACTCTGGGCCTGCTGATCGAACGCATATTGAAACATGTCCCCGGCCTGCCGCGGCTCAGGCTGTCCTCGCTCGATGGCATCGAGATTGACGATCGCCTGCTCGCGCTGCTCACCGAAGAAGCGCGACTGATGCCGCATGTCCATCTGTCGCTCCAGTCGGGCGACGATATGATCCTGAAACGGATGAAGCGGCGGCACAGCCGGGCGCAGGCGATCGCGCTGGTCGAGCGGCTGAAGGCGCGGCGGCCGGAGATTGTCATCGGCGCGGATATCATCGCCGGCTTTCCCACCGAAGATGATGCCATGTTCGCCAACAGCCTGGCGATAATCGAGCAATGCGATGTTGTTCACGGGCATATTTTTCCCTATTCGCCGAAACAGGGCACTCCGGCAGCCAAGATGCCGCAAGTTGACGGGCAGATAATCAGGAAAAGAGCGAAAATTTTGCGAGAGGCAGTAACCCGGCGCGCCATCGACTGGCGCCGGTCACTGGTCGGGTCCAGACAGAATATCCTCGCGGAATTGTCGGGTGACACCGGCTATGCGGAGAATTTTGCCCGCGTGCGGCTGGATGGTCCTGCTGGCAAGAGGCAGGTCGTCCCGGTAGAAATTACCGGCGTGCAGGATGAGCAATTGATTGGCAGGGTGACGGCGTGACCGAGAAAAGCAGTTGGAAGGACCGCCTGTTTGGCGGCTTGAGCAAGACATCGTCGCGACTGACCGAGAATCTCGCGGGGCTGGTGACCAAGGCCAAGCTGGACGAGGCGACGCTCGATGATATTGAAGACGCGCTGATCCTGTCGGACCTTGGCCCGGCGACCGCCGCGTCCATCCGGGAAAAGCTGGCCGTCGAGCGATTTGAGAAGGGCCTGAGCGAATATGCGGTGAAGGAAATCATCAAGCGCGAAATCGCCGCGATACTGGAACCGGTGGCCATTCCGCTGGAAATCGATGCCTTTCCCCGTCCGCAGGTCATATTGGTGATCGGCGTCAATGGCTCCGGCAAGACCACCACCATTGCCAAGCTGGCCCATCTGTTTCTCGAACAGGATTATGGCGTGATGCTGGCGGCGGGCGATACGTTCCGGGCCGCCGCCATCGGGCAGCTGAAGATATGGGCTGAGAGACTGGGCGTCCCGATCATCAGCGGACCGCAGGGCGGCGACAGCGCCAGCATTGTCTATGAAGGCGTCAAGCAGGCAACGGCGACCGGAATCGACGTGTTAATCGTCGATACAGCCGGGCGCCTGCAGAACCGCAGCGAGTTGATGGATGAACTGGACAAGATCCGGCGCGTGCTCGGGCGTCTCAATCCGGCTGCACCGCATAATGTGGTGCTGGTGCTGGACGCGACGACCGGGCAGAACGCCCTGTCCCAGATCGAAGTGTTTCGGGATGTTGCCAAGGTCACCGGCCTGATCATGACCAAGCTGGACGGGACCGCGCGCGGCGGCGTGCTGGTGGCAGCCGCCAAGCAATTCGGCCTGCCGATTCATGCCATCGGAATTGGCGAGACCGTCGAAGACCTGAGACCATTCAAGGCCGAAGATCTGGCCGCAGCCATAGCCGGGATAGAAGAATGACCGAAGCGACCGCAATTGAAGAAATTCCCAAAGATCATCGGGGCCTCAGCTTCGCGCTCGATTTCGGGCCGCTGCTGATTTTCTTTCTGGTCTATAAATTCGGCGCCCCGGCAGGAAACCCGATCACCGCAGCGATTTATGGCACGATCGCCTTCATGGTGGCCATTGTCGTCGCGATGGTCGTTTCCAAATGGAAGCTTGGCAAGATTTCACCGATGATGTGGATGTCGGCAATCCTGATCCTTGGCTTTGGCGCCCTCACCATCTATTTCGCCGACCCACGCTTCATCCAGCACAAGCCGACGATCATCTATGCCGGATTTGCGCTGATCCTGTTTGGCGGATTGCTGCGCGGCAAGGCGATGCTGAAAAGCCTGCTTCAGGCGGCGTTCGAGGGGCTGACCGACAAGGGCTGGCTGAAACTCTCGCGCAACTGGGCGATATTTTTCGCGGCCATGGCCCTGATCAACGAACTGATGGTGGCGACATTGAGCTTCGACTGGTGGCTGACCATCAAGGTCTGGGGCGTACCCGCCATTTCGTTCCTGTTTGCAATGGCCAATATCCCGATGCTGATGAAGCACGGCTTCGCCGTCGAAGAAAAGCCGCGCCCTGAAGGTCAGGACGCGGCCTAGCCATAATATTCTCTAGCCCTGGTCGGCGCGGCTGACGCCGTCTCCGTCAAGGTTGAGGGCGACAAAGTCCCAGTCAATTGCATTGTCGAGCAAGGCGGAAACATAGTCCGGACGCGCATTCTGGTAATCCAGATAATAGGCATGTTCCCATACATCGAGCGTGAACAGCGGCTTGACGCCATGGGCAACCGGCGTGTCGGCATCATGATAGGAAGTGATCTTCAAGTCACCGCCGTCGAGGACCAGCCAGGCCCAGCCACTGGCGAAATGCCCGACCGCTTCGTCCTTGAACTTGGCTTTGAAAGCATCAATCGAACCAAAGCTTTTTTCCAGGCGATCTTTCAGTTCGCCGGTAATTTCCTTTTTCTCGGGCGAGAGGCACAGCCAGTAGAAGCTATGGTTCCAGACCTGCGCCGCGTTGTTGAACAGGCCGCCATCGGCAGCCGCGATGATGTCCGAAAGCTTTTTGCCTTCATGATCCGTGCCCTTGATCGCGTCATTGGTCTTGCCGACATAGGCATTGTGATGCTTGCCGTGATGATAGTTGAAGGTTTCCTCGGAGATCAAATCTCCGAAGGTGGTTTTGGCATAGGGGAGTGGGGGAAGTTCAAAAGCCATATTGTCGTTTCTCCATTTATTGAGAGGCCATCCTTCAACGCATCAATCCCGAAAAGGATGCAAGGACAATTACCCATTTTCCCGGGAGAACTGGTGAAAGATCGATTTTTTCGTGACATCCGTTCACCGCAGGCATAACAATGTCATCTCATTAAATGCTTGGGGGGGAAGACCAATGGCAAAATTTTTCGGAAATCTGAATGCAGTGATGATTGTCAGCCTGCTGCTGACCATAGCCGTGATGATGGGACTACATCCGGGCGAAGTGACCGCCAATTCGGTGATGCGCTGGGCCCACCTGTTCTTTGGGGTGCTGTGGATCGGGCTGCTCTATTATTTCAACTTTGTGCAAGTCCCGCAAATGCCCAATATCCCGGATGAAGCAAAACCGGCGGTATCGAAACATATCGCACCTGCCGCTCTCTTCTATTTCCGCTGGGCGGCTCTGTTCACGGTAATCACCGGACTGCTGGTGGCCTATCTTTCCGGCTATGTTCATCAGGCGATGGTTCTGCAGGGACCTTATCGGATGATCGGTGTCGGCATGTGGATCGCGATCATCATGGCGGCCAATGTCTGGTTCATCATCTGGCCAAACCAGAAGAAAGTCCTGGGAATTGTCGCAGCCGATGCGGATGCCAAGGCTGCCGCAGGAAAGATGGCGATGATGGCATCGCGCACCAACACCTTGCTGTCGCTGCCGATGTTCTACACGATGGTCAGCTTCAACGGCGGCTAGGACTGGAAGAAATGGAAGCATGAAAGGGGGCTTTGCGGCCCCCTTTTTCATGACCCCAGCAGATCATGCCTTTTCAGGGAATGGCGCAGCTGGTCATAGGTCAGGTTGAGCGCCTTGGCGGTTTGCCGCTGATTGTAGCGCGACTTGGCCAGGGCAGACTCCAAGATCCGCTTTTCATAGGCTTCCACTGCGGCTTTCATGTCGTCGACATTGTCAAATGCAGCTTCGCTCGAAATGGACTCGGCGCGGGTTGGCGCGGCATCCTCGGCGTCCGCCATGGCCGGTTCCGTTTCAGACCGGACATTTCTTTCCCGCGGCTTCCAGGGCGATTCAAAGGGATCGAACACGACATGGTCCACTGGCCGGCTATGGTCGTTCCATTGATAGACGGCGCGCTCGATCACGTTGCGCAATTCCCGCACATTGCCCGGCCAGTCATGCCGGTTCAACGCCTCCGAGGCGAGCCGGCCAAAGCCGGGCCAGGATGGCCATTCCAGTTCGGCGGCCATCCGGCGGCCGAAATAATCCGCCAGCACCGGTACATCGCCTTCCCGCACGCGCAGCGGCGGCAGTGTGACCACCTCGAACGACAAGCGGTCGAGCAGGTCGGCGCGAAACTTGTTTTCTTCCGCCATTTTCGGCAGGTCGGCGTTGGTCGCGGCGACGATCCGCACGTCCACGCGTTGTGGCCGGGAGGAGCCGATGCGGGTGATCTCGCCATATTCGACCGCCCGCAGCAGCCGTTCCTGCGCGCCGGTCGACAAGGTACCCAGTTCGTCGAGAAACAAAGTGCCGCCGTCCGCTTCCTCGAACCGCCCTACCCGCGCCTTGGTCGCGCCGGTGAAGGCACCGGCCTCGTGACCGAATAGTTCCGCTTCGATCAGCGTTTCCGGCATCGCCGCGCAATTGAGCGTGATGAACGGCCCGTCCCAGCGCATGCTGAGCCTGTGAAGGCGTTCGGCAATGAGCTCCTTGCCGGTACCGCGTTCACCGACAACCAGCACCGGACGGTTGAGCGGAGCCGCCCGGCTGGCCTTTTCGACCGCGTCGAGAAAGGCACCCGATTCACCGACAAATTGACTTTCGCGATCCATGGCCAATATATAGTGTCAGTTCCCATTAAATAGCAATTAATACCATATTCATCCCGAAGAAAAAGATTGTTTATCCCTATTAATCAGTGACTTGCTGGAATTGGCACGGCTTCTGCAATGCAGGTTTCATATAGGACTTACACGAACTTCTGGAGGAAATCATGCCCGCACTGACCAAAATGAGCCGCACCGATGTTTCCGCGATCATCTCGATCCTGCTCTTCAGCGTGACGATCTTGATCAGCGCCGTCGGACCGGCGCAGGCCGAAGGCACAATCGCCAGCAACGAAATCGCTTCCCCTCCTGTCAGCCTCGTTAACCTCGGTTACCGGGCATGACAGACAAAATGGCCGGGACCCCTTCTTTCCCCCTTGCCGAAGTCAGGTCCCGGCCACCTTTTGAAATTCACCAGGTTGATGTAGAACAGGACTGGAGCGACGGCTCGAACAAGTTTCAAAGCAACCACAGACGCAACCGGAGTATGTACATGGCAGGTATTTTTTCAAGAACGCGCGATATCATCGCCGCCAACGTGACCGACATGCTGGACAAGGCCGAAGACCCCTCGAAGATGATCCGCATGATCATTCTGGAGATGGAGGAAACCCTGGTCGAAGTCCGCGCCTCCGCTGCACGCACGATTGCGGATCAGAAGGAAATGCGCCGTCATATCGACAAGCTCGACCATCTGACGGAAGACTGGAACGAGAAGGCCCAGCTCGCGCTGTCCAAGGACCGCGAAGATCTCGCCAAGGCGGCGTTGGTCGAAAAGCGCAAGGCTGCCGACATGGCCGACCAGCTGAAAGCAGAAATTCAGGTACTGGATGAGGCGCTGCGCTCGTCCGAGGGCGACATCGCCAAACTGCAGAAGAAATTGCAGGAAGCCCGTTCGCGCCAGAGCAGCCTGGTCAATCGTCTTGAGAGTGCCGAGAACCGTGTGAAACTGCGCGAAATGTATAATGGCGACAAGGTGCAGGATGCCTTCTCGCGATTTGAATATCTCGAACGCCAGGTCGATTTTGCCGAAGGCCGCGCAGACGCGCTGGGTCTGGGCGGGAAACCGCAGAGTCTGGAAAATCAGATCGCCGCGCTGGAGTCCAGCGACAAGGTCGATGAAGAGCTGGAAGCCATGAAGGCGGCCATGAAGAAAGGGGACGCATAATGCAGGAAGAACTTATCATCATTCCCATCGTAATGGGCACATTGTTCATCGGGCTGCCCTGGCTGATTTTCCACTATGTCACCAAATGGAAGACCGCGGCAACGATCACCAATGAAGACGAAAATCTGCTGGAGGAATTGCACCATATGGCGCGCCGTCTGGACGACCGGATGGAGACCATCGAGCGGATCATGGCAGCGGACAACCCCGACTGGCGCCAGTCTGCGCTGCCGAACCCGTCTGCGAACCCTGCCCCCACGCTCGACAATTTTGACGAGCTGCTGAAAAAAGAAAGGCACCCATCATGAGCTCCTCCCGCACCAAATTCTATCTCGACAAGAAACGCGCAAAATGGAGCGGTGTCTGCGCCGGGATCGCCGATTATACCGGGATCAATGTGGCCTGGGTTCGGCTGGCAGCGATCATCGCAACCGTCACCTTCGCCTTTCCCTGGACGCTGATCGCCTACTGGATTGCGGCAAGAATATCCGAGCCGAAACCGATGGGCATGTATCTGAGCGATCCGGAAGACACGAAATTCTGGCAGGGTGTGCGCCAGTCACCCCGCCGCACGACCCGCGACATCAAGTCGCGGTTCCGGGAAATCGACCGGAAGCTGGCCGATATGGAACTTTACTACACCAGCAAGAATACCGCGCTGTCGAACGAAATCGAAAATCTGCGCTGAACGGCTGAAGAGGGAGATATAAAATGGATTGGGGTAGCCCGGAATTTGTGATCGCGATCATCGCCATCAGCACCGCAGGCTGGATTGTAAACAACTGGATCAGGGCCAAGCATGGCTATGAACTGGAAAATGAATGGGGTGGAAAAACCGCGAAAACCAGCCCTGACGAGCATCGCAAGATCGAATTATTGTCCAACGAAAATGCCCAGCTGGTCGGAAAGATCGACCGGCTGCAGGAACGGCTGCAGGTGCTCGAGCGGATCGCTACCGATCCGGCAAAACGCACCGCGGACGAGATTGAAGCACTCAGGGAGAAGAACTGATGGATCCGGATAAAATTTCCTTGCTCACCTCTCTTGCCCCGATGATTGCAGTTGTCACCGCGATCGCGGTCGGCGGCTGGGTTCTCACCACCTGGATGCGGATCAAGAACGGTTATCCCCTGGAAAATCAGTGGGGCAAGTCGGTCTATCCAAAAACCGATCAGGAAGCGGTCGAGCGGGTCAAATTGCTGACCAATGAAAATGCCGAACTGCGCGCCGAGATCGGATCGATGAAGGACCGGCTCGCCAATGTCGAACGGATTGTCACCGACGACAGCCACCGGCTGACCCAGGAAATCGAGCAATTGCGCGACAAGCGCGCGAACTGAAAGGTGTAACCCATGCCGATCGAATATATCGCCTTGATGCTTCCCTTTGCCGGCATGGCGATTGGCGTCTTCGCAATCTGGACCAACCATCAGCAAAAAATGATGGACAAGCAGGCGAAAATATCTGCCGAAAAAGCGGCGCAATATGCCGTCGGCAATCAGGAACTTGAACAGCGCGTCCGCGTGCTCGAACGGATCGTCACCGACAAGGGCTTCGATGTCTCGTTGCAGATCGATGATTTGCGCGACAAAACTGAAACGAAGGAACTCAACTGATGGGCTTTGAATTTGCACTTCTCATTCCGCTGGCTCCATTCGCGCTTGGCGCGCTGTGGATATGGACCCGGCACCAGAGCAAAATGGCCGAAAAATACGGGCATCTTCCGAAGGGCGTTGACGCCGACACTGACCGGATGCGGGAGGAAATGCGATATTTGAAGGAGCGCGTCGCGGTGCTGGAGCAGATCACGACCGATGGTCACAGCACTAGGCAGCTCGAAAGCGAAATTGAACAATTGAGGGATCGCTAGGTCGGTCGATTTGGAGGAGACAGAATATGGGTTGGCCCGAGGCTGTGGTTGCCATCATCATCATAGTGACCATCGGACGCGTGATGCGGTCCAAATATCGCGCCGAGCATGGCATTTTGGAAGACCGCAGGGGAAATGCCATCGGATCGCAGGTCAGGAATGACCCCGAATCGGATCGCCTGCGCGATGAAGTGAAATATCTAAAAGAACGCGTGGCGGTACTCGAAAAAATAGCCACCGATGATCGGGGTGCCCGCGACCTGCAAAACGAGATCGAGAAATTACGGGACCGCTGAACCGGTCCGGAAAGTAGAAGGACAAGCATGATGCAAGAACCTGCTTTTTACATGATCACCGCGGCCTTTTCGTTGATCGGTCTGACCGTGGTGTCGCTGGTAACCCTGCGCGGATGGCGGGACTGGATCGCGCTCAAATCCCGCGAAATCGAGCAGCGGCGCGAGGACAATCCGCCAACGGCCACGTCGCGGATCGAGGTTGCCGACCTGAAGGAACGCATTCGCAAACTGGAAGCCATCGCTGCGGGTGTTGAACTTTAGCAACAGCCGTTGGTGCTGAGCTTGTCGAAGCACCGACCAGAGCGCGCGACGCCTGCCGTTGACCTGCGGTCGCCTTCGGCTCGACAGGCTCAGGGCAAACGGATTCCTTTTAAACAGATGACGTCTGTGCAAAGCCCTGCTAACCGCCCTCCCCATGAGCAAAATTTGCGATCTGATTGAAGAATATGAATTTCTCGAGGCCGACGATCGCTACCGTCTGCTAATCGACCTCGGCAAGCAGCTGGACCCGATGCCGGATGCGCTGAAGACCGATGCCACGCTGGTGCGCGGCTGTTCCGCTTCGGTCTGGGTCTATCCCACGCAACTGGATGACGGGCGCCTGCATTTTCTGGCCGACAGCAATGCCGCCATCACCAAGGGCATAATCGCGCTGGTCCTGGAAACCGTGCAGGATCAGGCCGCCGAACAGATCAGGAATACCGATATCGCAGCTGTGCTGGAACCGTTTGATCTGAAAAACCAGCTGAGTTCAAACCGCACGCAGGGCATTCCCAACATGATTGCATTGATCCAGCAGACCGCCGAACGGTTGCGGTAGAACCATTGCCCCTGCGCAGGCAGGAGCCCATCTCCCGGTCTTGGAACCTGGAGAGGTTGCACTATTCGCACCAATTCATGGTCCAGTCGCAAACAGGAGCCCGTGATTGTCGCAAGGGCAGGAGATGGATTCCTGCCTTCGCAGGAATACAGCGCTAGACCGGTTTCCAGACCCTTCGTTCTTCGGCGATCCGCAGGACATCAAAGGCCGCCTGGGCCGTCTGGAATTTCTTTGCCGCTTCCGCATCACCGGGATTGACGTCCGGATGATATTCCTTGGCCATCGACCGCCATGCCTTCTTCACGGTTTCGAACTCGACATCGGGCGTCAGGTCGAAAATCTCCAGCGCGGTCATTTCGTCGCGCGAGCGGCTGCCGTCGCCCGACCCCATCCAGCTATAATGGGCCGCTTCCTGATAGGCATTGGCGTCGCGTTGCTCGTCGGCTTCGCGCTTTTTGCGCTCTTCCTTGTCGAGACCTTCGAAATAGTCCCATCCCCGATTATATTCGGCGGCATGGGTCTGGCAGAAATACCAGCGCTCGGGACTATTGGGGGACTTGGGTGCCGGGCAATTTCCCGCTTCGTCGCAACCGTGGCGGTCGCAGATCTTGACCTGCTGCGCTTCGCGCGAACTTTCGTAGCTTCCCCATCTTGGGAAGCCCCAGTTATCTGATCGTTTTGCTTTCGGCATAGACTGCATTCTAACAGAGGAATCCCGCGAGTTCCACCGTTAAGATAATACCAGAGGGTCTGTAAGCCGGGTTCTGTCCATCCGCCGAAGCGAAATAGCCAGCCATTCATCTAGGCCATGCATTGCTGCGTGGCTCAAGCAACCAACCCGGGCTGCAGGCCGAAAAAGCCATATGCCGCCCCTATTTGGTTTTGCTCCAGGTGGGGTTTACCATGCCAGGCCTGTTGCCAGTCCCGCGGTGCGCTCTTACCGCACCCTTTCAATATCACGTGACCGAAGTCGTCGCGACCTGCTTTCTGTTGCACTTTCCCTAGGGTTACCCCCGCCGGCCATTAACCGGCACCTTTTAATCGTGGAGCCCGGACTTTCCTTCCGCCTTCGCTAATGCTGCGGCGGACGGCTGGCCGACCCTCTGGTGAGCCCTATTTAGTGATTCCGCGCTCTCTGTCCAACATTAAAGACAAAAGCAGCGAGCGGCATTCGCCGTCGATCACGCCATCAATGTTCCTGGGCCGGAAGCGCCGCTGGAACGCGACGACGGCCGCGGTCTGGTCCGATATATCATAGCCGAACCGTTCCAGCGCCAGCATGAAGCCGCCGTCCGTCCACGGCGGATCGCCCAGTTTCAGCGACGGCTTTTTCAGCGCGATGCCGTGACGGGCCAGTCTTTCCCAGTCGAACAGCTCGCCCGGGTCCTGCTTGCGCGCCGGCGCCAGATCACTGTGCCCGATGACATTGGAAGCCGTTATGTTGCGCCGCTGCACGATATCATGGGCAAGCCGGGTCACCGCGTCCATCTGCTCTTCCGGGAACGGGACATAGCCCCATTCATGGCCGGGATTGACAATCTCGATGCCGATGCTGGCGCTGTTGACGTCCGTGATGCCGCGCCAGTAGCCGCGCCCTGCGTGCCATGCGCGCTTTTCCTCATCGACCATCTGGACGACCTGGCCATCCTCGGTAACGACATAATGGGCCGAAACCTTGGCTTCGGGATTGGCAAGCCAGTTTATGGCCGAGGCCGCGTCCTGCATGCCCGTATAATGCATCACCAATATGCTGATCGGCAGCGCGCGTTCGTCAAAATTGGGAGACGGCGTCCAAATCACATCCATGCAAGCCTCCCTTCCCGAACTCAGGCGGTAACGATAGCACCCAAAAGCAATTCTGTCGTTGATGGAGGGGAAATCCTGAGATCACCGCCATTTTTCAAGGCCAGCTCCCGGGTCATCCATGCCGCCGCCGTGCGGGCACTGAGATCGGACGGATCGATCGTGCCGTCCAGCGCGGTCCGGATGCCATCGTCGAGGGCAATCCTGGTGCCTTCTGCCCGGATGACGACTTCGATGCCCAGATCACCTTGCTCTGCCCCGACATCCAGTCGGCCACCCCGGACCAGGGATTCCTTTGCAATCAGGGCAAGGTTGAGGAGGATCTTTATCGCCTTTTTCGGCAAGGCGTCGCCCTGCAATGCCCAGCCCAGCGTGATTCTGCCCGAATCGCCGATCAGCGATTCGATCAGCTGCCGCGCCTCCGCGGGATCGACATTGTCGCCAAAACCGCCGGCGGCACCGAAGGCGAGCCGGAAATATTTCAGCTTGTCGGCGGATATCCGGGCGCTGTCTGCCAGCAGGTCCATGCACCGGTCGCGCATGACCGGGTCGGTCTCGCCTTCCAGCAATTCGAGTCCGTTGTTGAGCGCTCCAACCGGGCTCAGCAAATCGTGGCATATTTTCGAACATAGCAGAGATGCCAGATCAACTTCACTATTCGACATATATCAACGCGCCCTTAACTGTAATTTCTATTCCGCGGCTGTTTGGCCTTTTGCACCGAAGCAATCAAGCCGGATCGCGTCAAAACGACCATATATTTCGCCATTTCCGGACGCATGCCATGCCGCCGCCTCCTGCCCGTTGACGATCAGCCAGACCCGTCCATCCGGTGCGGCGCTCCCGGCGTCGGTGATCGATGGAACCACCGTTCCGGTGGGATGGGAGTGATAATAGCCGAGAATGGGTTCGCCGCCGCTGCGCTGACCTCTTTCCGCAGCGATCAGTGTTGCCGGATCGATCTCGAAATGCCGCTGCGGATCGTCCGCAACATTTTTCGCAGCGCGGCGGGCGCTGATCCGGCCATCCCGGCCAAACAGGATGCCGCATATTTCCTGCGGTGCTGCGGCAAGGACCAATTGCTGGAGATCCGCCAACATCGCGCTTGATATAAGCAGTTGCATGGCCCACATCTACGCGATGAATGCGGGGCAATCCACAATATCCGGAATATTACCGGAATCTCAGAAAAAACAGCGGCTGGATGCGGCTTTGACAGAAGCCGTGGAAGGGCTTTCGCGTGAGCGGGTCAAATCTTTGATATCCGAAGGAAATCTGACGATTGATGGGGTGACATTCACTGATCCGTCGGCAAAAAAAATGGCCGGCAAGCCCTTTGTCCTGACGATCCCGGAACCGGTTGCCGGCCCGGCTCTGGCCCAGGATATTGCGCTTGATGTGGTGTTCGAAGACCCGCATCTGATCATTATCAACAAGCCTGCCGGACTCGTCGTGCATCCTGCGGCCGGTCACGCCGACGGCACGCTGGTCAATGCCCTGCTGCACCATTGCCGGGGCCAGCTGTCGGGGATCGGCGGCGTCACCAGGCCCGGAATCGTGCACCGCATCGACAAGGACACGTCCGGCCTGATGGTCGCGGCCAAGACCGATGCCGCGCATCAGGGGCTAAGCGCGCTGTTCGCCAGACATGATATCGAGCGGCGCTATATGGCCATCGTCAACGGCCGGCCCAATCCGGCGTCCGCAACGATTGAGGGCAGTATCGGCCGCAGCAACGTCAACCGCAAGAAAATGGCGGTTGTCGGCGATGACCGGGGCAAGCTGGCGATGACCCATTATACCGTCAAGGAAATGCTCGACGGCGCCGCGCTGGTGGAATGCACGCTGGAAACGGGCCGTACCCATCAGGTCAGGGTGCATATGGCGCATATCGGCCACAGCCTGATCGGTGACCCGCTCTATGGCACTCGTCGAAAATCTATGCTTTCCCGGCGAAAAGATATTCAATTTGGACGCCAGGCCCTGCATGCTGCTAGTCTTGGATTTGTTCACCCCATAACGGATGAAAAATTGATGTTTTCTATCGATTTTCCGGATGATATGCAGGAACTATTCATGAAGTTGCGTGTATAAGGAACAGACCTTATATAAGCGTTTGACCGAAGGGTGCTTAATGAGGCCCGGAGGCACAACATAAAAAGGAACGAAAATGGCTAATGGTAGCAATGTTCCGGCAAAAATCCCTGCCTTAGGGGGGGACGCGAGCCTGAACCGGTATCTCTCGGAAGTTCGTAAATTTCCACTTTTGACTCCTGAACAAGAATATATGCTGGCGAAACGCTATTCTGAACATAAGGATCAGGAAGCCGCCGCGCAGCTGGTCACGTCGCATCTGCGACTCGTCGCGAAGATCGCGATGGGATTTCGCGGCTATGGCCTGCCGGTATCCGACCTGATTTCGGAAGGAAATGTCGGCCTGATGCAAGGCGTGAAGAAATTTGAACCGGAACGCGGATTCCGTCTGGCAACCTATGCAATGTGGTGGATTCGGGCGTCGATCCAGGAATATATCCTGCGCAGCTGGAGCCTCGTCAAAATGGGGACGACCGCCGCACAGAAAAAGCTGTTCTTCAACCTGCGCCGGATGAAGAACAATCTCGACGCTTTTGAAGACGGTGATCTGAAGCCGGAAGACGTCACCAAGATTTCGACCGATCTCGGCGTAGCCGAGCATGAGGTCGTCAACATGAACCGCCGCATGTCAATGGGCGGCGACGCTTCGCTGAACGTATCGCTGTCCTCGGAAGATGGCGATGGCGGCCAGTGGCAGGACATATTGGAAGACGACGGCCCGCTGCACGATGAAGCCATCGCTTCCGCCCAGGAGGCCGATTTCCGTCACGAAATGCTGGCCGAGGCGATGAAATCGCTGAACGACCGCGAGCAGCATATTCTGGCTGAACGCCGCCTGTCGGAAGATCCGAAGACGCTGGAAGACCTGAGCAAGGTCTATGATGTCAGCCGCGAACGCATTCGCCAGATTGAAGTCCGTGCTTTCGAGAAATTACAAAAGGCGATGCTGCGCATTGCCGGAGAAAAGCAGCTTCTCTCAGCGAGTTAATGCTCAACGCTGTCATTCCCGCGAAGGCGGGAATCCGGTAAATAAAGTGGCCGCGAAGCGACTTTCTAATCGACTGGATCCCGGCCTTCGCCGGGATGACAAATAAACCATACGCCCCGAAACAGAATTTGTTTTCGGGGCGTTTTGCATTTAGATTGCAGCGATGCGGGTAATCAAATTTCTGTTCAAGTTTGTGCTTTACTTCATTCTGATTACCGTCGGGTGGGTCGGAATCTATGCGATCGTGCCGCCGCCGATCACGGTCACCATGATCCTGGACGAAAATGGCATCACCAAGGACTGGACCGGCTTCAGCGACATTTCTCCCAATATGGTGCGCGCGGTCATCGCGGCTGAGGATGGGAAGTTCTGCAGCCACAACGGCTTTGATACCGAGGCGATCCAGAAAGCGATCGAGCGCAATGCCCAGGGCGGGCGGATCCGCGGAGGATCCACCATTTCGCAACAAGTCGCCAAAAATGCCTTTCTCTGGCAGGGCGGCGGCTTTTTCCGCAAGGGCCTGGAAGCCTATTTCACCTTCCTGATCGAGACGATCTGGAGCAAGCGACGGATCATGGAGGTCTATCTCAATATCGCCGAGACCGGGATCGGCACCTATGGCGTGCAGGCCGGTGCTCAGCGCTATTTCAACAAGGATGCCAAGGACCTGACCAGAATAGAGGCTGCGCGCATCGCGGCCGCCCTGCCCTTGCCCAAGAAACGGGCCGTCAATGGCGCCAGTGGATTTACCGCGCGCTATGGCAACACGATTGCGGCGCGAATCAATGTGGTGCGGAACGAGAAGCTTGATGGTTGTCTTTACAAGTAAAGCGAACGGGAGGTGTTGTCAGCGTCGTGGAAATTGAGATTGCCACTCTTCTTGGACTGGTTTTTGGATTTGTTGTCGGGATCGTAATAACGAAGCCAAAACTCGGTTGTTTGACGCTCTTTCTGGTTCCGATTGCCATGATTGCGTATATCAGCGCGTGGCAGCAACAGAACCCTCAGTTCATTCGTTCAACCAGCGGCCTGGATTTCCTTTTTGGTCCACTTTGGCCAAGCGTTGATGCCTTATGTGGCTTCGCTGTCGGCCTAATATTGAGAATGCGAAACGAAGAAAAATAGGCTGAACAATGGCGTCTGGATTGCTCTGCAATGATTAAGCCGCGTCTTCCTTCTTCGCCTTGGCACTTTTCGCAATCACCTTGACCGGGTCCTTGGTGCCGGCAACGACATCCTTGTCGATCACGATTTCGTCGACACCTTCGAAATCGGGCAGATCGAACATGGTGTCGAGCAGGATATTCTCGACGATCGAGCGCAGGCCGCGGGCACCGGTTTTCCGTTCGATCGCCTTTTTGGCGACCGCGACCAGCGCGTCGTCGGTGAAGGTCAGACCCACGTCTTCCAGTTCGAACAATTTGCGATATTGCTTCACCAGCGCGTTTTTCGGCTCCTGGAGAATGGTCACAAGCGCGTCGACATCAAGATCCTCGAGCGTCGCGATTACCGGCAGACGGCCGACAAATTCCGGGATCAGGCCGAATTTCAGCAGATCCTCGGGTTCCCCCTGGGCGAGCAGTTCGCCGACCCGGCGCTCTTCCGGCGCAGCGACATGGGCGCCAAAGCCGATGGACTTGCCTTCCAGACGGTCACCGATGATCTTTTCCAGGCCGGCAAAGGCGCCGCCGCAGATGAACAGGATGTTGGTGGTATCGACCTGCAGGAATACCTGCTGCGGATGCTTGCGGCCGCCCTGGGGTGGAACGCTGGCGGTGGTGCCCTCCATGAGCTTCAACAGCGCCTGCTGAACGCCCTCACCGGACACGTCGCGGGTGATCGACGGATTTTCGGCCTTGCGGCTGATCTTGTCGATTTCGTCGATATAGACAATCCCGCGCTGGGCCTTCTCGACATTATAGTCGGAGGCCTGGAGCAATTTCAGGATGATATTTTCGACATCCTCGCCGACATAACCCGCTTCGGTCAGGGTCGTTGCATCGGCCATGGTGAACGGCACGTCAAAGGTCTTGGCCAGGGTCTGCGCCAGCAGCGTCTTGCCGCAGCCGGTAGGACCAACCAGCAGGATGTTGGACTTTGCCAGCTCGATATCGCCGGATTTGGCGGCATGGTTGAGCCGCTTGTAATGATTGTGCACGGCCACCGACAACACGCGCTTAGCCCGCTTCTGTCCGATCACATAATCGTTCAGCACGTTGCAGATTTCCTGCGGCGTCGGCACCTCGCCGTCCTTGCGGCCGGTAGCGGCGCCCTTGGTTTCCTCGCGGATGATGTCGTTGCAAAGTTCGACGCATTCATCGCAAATGAAAACCGTCGGTCCGGCAATCAGCTTGCGGACTTCATGTTGGGATTTGCCGCAGAAGGAGCAATATAGGGTGCTCTTCGAATCAGATCCCGTCAATTTCGTCATATAAAGTCCTTTAAACCGGCCAACTTTGTAATCTAACCGTCAAATTCCAAAATGCCACCGCTTTTTTCGCGGCTTTTCTGGCGGAAAGCCAAGTCTATCAAATATGGCTTAAATTTCATTTAGGGCAGCGCTAACCGCTTATTTATTATCTTCCGCCGGTACCGGGCGCTTGTCGTAAACCTCGTCGACAATACCGAATGCCTTGGCTTCGTTCGCTTCCAGGAAGGTGTCACGGTCCATGGCCTTTTCAATCTCTTCCACCGGTTTGCCGGTATATTTGGCATAGAGATTGTTCATGCTGGCACGAATACGCAGGATTTCCTTTGCCTGGATCTCGATGTCCGAGGCCATTCCCTGTGCGCCGCCGGAGGGCTGATGCACCATGATTCTGGCGTTGGTCGTCGCCATCCGCATCCCCGGCTCACCGGCGGCGAGCAGGAAACTGCCCATGGATGCCGCCTGGCCGACGCAAACCGTGCCGACGCGTGGCCGGATATATTGCATCGTGTCATGGATCGCCATGCCCGCGGTCACGACGCCGCCCGGCGAATTGATGTAGAGATAGATATCCTTCTTGGGATTCTCGGACTCCAGAAACAGCAATTGCGCGGTAATGATCGACGCCATCCCGTCCTCGACCGGCCCGGTGACGAACACGATCCGTTCACGGAGCAGACGCGAAAAAATGTCAAAGCTGCGTTCGCCACGGTTGGATTGTTCGATAACAACCGGAACAAGGGCGTCCACAACGGGATTGCGATCGCCAAAATCAAACGGGTTCATGAAATTTCCTTTGTTTATTGACAGCCTATATCTGGACTCTGCGCCGCGCAATCAACCCCCGATTGCATCAACATCACATTGCGCGCGATTTATCCTCGGTCTATGAGGATTTCAAACAACATTTCCCTCGTTTTCAGGAGAATTCCATGTCCGCATTTTCACCATCCATTGCCCCCATTTACAGCGAAGAGGAAAGCGACGGGCCGAATCCGATGGCCATGATGATGAATAAATTCCTGGAAACGCGAACCGTGCTGATTTTCGGCGGCGTCGACCAGAAACTGGCGGAACGCGTGGCCGCACAAATCCTGTATCTTGACCATATGAGTCATGAACCCATTCGCCTGATGATCAATTCGCCAGGCGGCCATGTCGAATCCGGCGACACGATCCATGATCTGATCAACTATATCGAATCTCCGGTCGCCGTGGTCGGCACCGGCTGGGTGGCAAGCATCGCGACGCATATTTTCCTGGGCGTACCCAAGGAGCAGCGTTTCTGCCTGCCCAACACACGTTTCCTGATCCACCAACCATCCGGTGGCGCTGGCGGCAAGGCATCCGATATTGCCATCCAGGCGGAAGAAATCGTCAAGATGCGCGAACGGATCGCCCAGAAAATTGCCGAGGCAACCGGACAGTCGCTGGAACGGGTGTTGAAGGATATTGACCGGGATTACTGGATGTCGACCCAGGAGGCCAAGGAATATGGCATATTGGGAACGGTGATCAACAAGGCCAGCGAAGTCAGCTTCTGATATTCTCCGCCGGGCAGGCTGGACCTGCCCGGCGGGACATTTGCATTATTTCTTCGCGGGTGCCTTCTTGGCCGCAGGCTTTTTGGCAGGCGCCTTTTCTGCCGCAGCCTTGGCCGGAGCCTTTTTCGCTGCCGCTTTCTTCGCCGGTGCTTTCTCAGCTTCAGCCTTGGCTGGAGCCTTTTTCGCAGCCGGCTTTTTCGCAGCTGCCTTTTTGGCTGGCGCCTTTTTCTTGGCAGCCGGCTTGGTTTCGGCCTCGTCTTCTGCCTCGATCGCGGCTTCCAGCTCTTCACGTGTTACCTTGCGGTCGGTGATTTCGGCCTTGTCGAACAGGAAGTCGACAACCTTGTCTTCGTACATCGGTGCACGGAGCTGGGCAGCAGCCATCTGGTCCTGCTGGATATACTGAATGAACCGGTCGCGGTCTTCCGGACGATATTGCTGGGCAGCCTGCTGCATCAGCATCGACATTTCCTGCTGGCTGACCTCGACGCCATTGGCCTGACCGATTTCCGAGAGCAGCAAACCGAGACGGACGCGACGTACCGCGATATCGCGATATTCTTCCTTCTCGTCTTCCATTTCCTTGCGGGCGGCTTCGGCATCCTCTTCCTGCGCCGCTTCCTGCTCGAGCTGCTGCCAGATCTGGTTGAATTCGGCTTCGACCATGCTCGGCGGCACATCGAAATCATGGCTGGCGGCGAGCTGGTCGAGCAGCTTGCGCTTCATATGGGTGCGGGTCAGGCCGTTCAGTTCCTGCTCGATCTGCCCCTTGAGCAGTTCGGAGAGCTGATCAATGCCTTCGAGACCCATGGATTTCGCCATTTCGTCGTCGGCCTTGGCTTCCTTCGGCTTCTGAACTTCGCCGATGACGACATCGAACGTGGCGTCCTTGCCCTTGAGGTCCTCGACATTATAGTCGTCGGGGAAGGTCACCTTGACGAGCACTTCGTCATTGGCCTTCTTGCCGATCAGCTGGTCTTCGAAGCCCGGGATCAGACGGCCCGAGCCGAGCTCGATCGCCATGCCTTCGCCCTTGCCGCCGTCAAACGGCACACCGTCGACCTTGCCTTCAAAATCGATCAGCACCTGGTCGCCGACCTGCGCCTTGTAGGACTTGGCGGCGGTTTCGAACTGCTTCTGGCTCTCGGCAAATTTCTGCAGCGCTTCATCGACGGTCTTCTTGTCCGCCTCGACTTGCAGGCGTTCCAGTTTCAGGCCTTCGACATCGGGGGTCGGGACATCCGGCAGGACTTCCAGCTCCAGCTTCACGATCGCATCGCGGCCGGCTTCATAGCCATCTTCCAGATTCACATTGGGCTGCATCGCCGGACGCAGCTTGTTGTCCGTCATGGTTTTTTCAATGCTTTCCTGAATCGTGCTGCTCAGCGCGTCCTGCATCAGGGCATCATTGTGCATCTTGCGCACCAGATTGGCCGGAACCTTGCCCTTGCGGAAACCGGGCATATTCACCTGCGGTGCCATTTTCTGCACTTCGGCTTCGACCCGCGATTCGATATCGTTCGCGGTGATCTTGATTTCATAGGCCCGTTTCAGACCTTCGTTCAGCGTTTCAACAATCTGCATGACTATCCTTTGATGCCTTCATATTCGGTGTTATTTCGATAGATATTGAGACCAACTTGGTGCGGGCGAAGGGACTCGAACCCCCACACCCGAAGATACCAGAACCTAAATCTGGCGCGTCTACCAATTCCGCCACGCCCGCCCAGCTAAGCCGTCAAAATTCTATCGAAGTACGATTGACCCGCGCGCCTAGCGTAAAGGTGCGATGAGGGCAAGTGGGCTTTGCAGCTTTGGCTCCTATTGCCGCTGATCCGGCGGCCTGACCGTCAGGTTGACCGATATCGGATCCTATTCGGTCGCGGGGGCGGCATTCGGTGGGCCAGACGGTTCGCCCGGATTCTCGACCGCCTGCATATCAATGACTTCGTCGCGCCTGTATCCCAATATTCCTTCTACCGGGGCCATGCGGGTTATCTGGATTCCAAAAAAATTGTTCATCTTGCCGGCGGCCTGCCAATTCGCCGGCGCGTTTGGATAGGCCTGCAGACTGCCTGGCAAGTCGTAGCTGAGCTCGGCATCTTCGACATCCTTGTTGACCGTTTGCGCACCCCAGCCGACCGGGATGGTCATCGGACGCCCGCCGACGGCTTTTTGCTCGGCCTTGTCGGGTGCGACCAGCAAGAAATTGCCAAGATTCGTAATGGTGCCCGCCTTCACCTCAAATTTGACACTGCCCATGCAGAAGCAAGTTCCCATATAGCCTGCTTGCGGATTCAGGAAGATCGGCCCGTAATAGACATAGGTGCCGGGGGGGACCTGATGCAAATAGCTGAAATATTTGCCATCGGCGTCGCTCGATTTGCTGAATACATATTCCGGACCGAATGCGACGGCATTCCGGGTCTCGATATATCCGATCGAGAAATTCTCCGGCGTCGGTTCCACCGGTTGCTCGGGCGGCTTCTTGTCCAGTTTCCTGGCCATCTGAACGTCCTTTTCCCATCGGGAAAGACGCTTGAGATGTTTTTCCTGGGCTTTTGCAAAGGCCTCGGTCCATTCGGTCGTATATTCCGCGACATCTTCCTCGTCCGGAACCTTCAGGAAGACGCCCGTCTGCCGGGAGGGCCCATGCAGGAATATATAACCGCTCTCGGGATCAAAGGCGTTTTTCCCGTTCAACAGGTTTTTTTCCTCGACCGCTCCCATTGGTCGCGGTCCTGCCAAAGCGGGAAAGCCGGCGGTGAGAACGCACAATATCAGGGCAATTTTGAACTTCATGGTTCCAGTACCTCCGTGTCAGGCTTTTCGCCCGATGCAACCTTGGCCTGCTGCAACAGCGAGACTTCCCGGACATCGTCGCCCTTCCGCCCATGCCCTTCTTCAAAGTTGAAGGCTTTCCAGAGATCGCCCGACAGGCCGTAGCGCTGATATTCCTTGAACCCCATGCAGTTGCGCAGGTTGATCCGGCGAATCTTCCGTCGCTCGGCCGACCCGAAGATCGCGTCGGCGAGAGCCGATCCGATGGCGCCGCCGATCGCGCCACCAATCCCATATTGGGTGGCATAATATCCCGGATAGGGCTCGCCGCCACCCGCATAATAGCTGATCCCGCTGGCCAGGGAGTCGCATTCGACAATATCGGCATATGCTTCGTCGAAGCTGGTATCTCCCCGATGGAAATAGAAATATTTCTCGAAATCATCGACGTCCGCCGGCGTCGCCTCGAACCGAAGTTCCGGCATTTCGATTTTTGCCATTTCTTCCGCCGTGAACAGCCGCATGGGCGGCTCCGACTTGATCGCCTGGGCATTGCCGATCGTGGCAGTCCCGAAAAGCGCGAGAGCGCCAATCCAAATCAATTTCATGAATGCACCCCGGCAATATTCGATAGGCCGTTTGAATTATTCATTTTTTCACGGTGAAGCAATCGGAAAAACGCTATCCCAATATCTTCTTCAACAGCTCGTTCACGACCTGGGGATTGGCCTTGCCCTGCATCGCTTTCATTGTCTGACCGACGAAGAAGCCGAACAATTTGTCCTTGCCGTCGCGATATTGCGCGACCTTGTCCTCGTTGGCGGCCATGACCTCGGCGATAACTTTCTCGATCGCGCCGGTGTCCGATTCCTGGACCAAGCCCTGTTCCTCGACGATCTTCTTCGCGCCCTCGCCACTTTCGAGCATGATCTCGAACACCTGCTTGGCGATCTTGCCGGAAATCGTGCCGTCGGCGACCAGGCCGAGCAGTTCGGCGGCCTGGGCCGGGGTGACCGGGCTGTTCTCGATGCCGACACCAAGCCGGTTGAGCGCACCGAACAGTTCCGAGGTCAACCAGTTGGCGGCGCTACTGGCGATTTTTTCCGGTTCGTCGGTGGTGTCGAGCAGTTCCTCGAACCACAAGGCCGTTTCATGCTCTGCCGTCAGAACTGCCGCATTATAGGGGCTGAGGCCGAGAACGTTTTTATAACGCGCGCGCTTTTCGTCCGGCAATTCCGGCAGGCTGGCCTTGCAGTCGAAGATGAAATCATCTTCCAGCTCCAGCGGCAGCAGGTCGGGATCGGGGAAATAGCGATAGTCGTGCGCGTCTTCCTTGGAGCGCATCGACCGGGTTTCGTTGCGGTCGGGGTCGAACAGGCGGGTTTCCTGGACGACGGTGCCGCCATCCTCGATCAGGTCGACCTGGCGCTGCGCCTCATATTCGATCACCGCCTGGATGAAGCGCATCGAGTTGACATTCTTGGTCTCGGTGCGGGTGCCGAGTTCGCCGCCGGGCTTGCGCACGCTGACATTGACGTCGGCGCGCATCGAGCCCTGTTCCATATTGCCGTCGCAGGAACCGACATAGCGCAGGATCGAGCGCAGCTTGCGGACATAGGCAGCGGCTTCCTTGGGCGAGGTCATGTCGGGCTTGGAGACGATCTCCATCAAGGCGACGCCGCAGCGGTTGAGATCGACATAGGACATGGTCGGATGCTGGTCGTGCATCAGCTTGCCGGCGTCCTGTTCGATATGGATGCGCTCGACACCGATCGCCTTGCCGTGGGCATCGGGGTCTTTCTCGTCGAGCGAAATCTGGATCACGCCCTCACCCACGATCGGATGGTAGAGCTGGGAAATCTGGTAGCCCTGCGGCAGATCGGCGTAGAAATAATTCTTGCGGTCAAAGCGCGAATATTTGTTGATCTGCGCGTTGATCGCGAGACCGGTGCGGACTGCCTGGCGGACGCATTCGGCGTTGAGCGTGGGCAGCATGCCGGGCATCGCGGCGTCGACCAGGCTGACCTGGGTGTTCGGCTCCGCGCCAAATTCGGTCGAGGCGCCGGAAAAGAGCTTCGACTTGGAGGTGATCTGGGCGTGGACCTCAAGGCCGATCACGACTTCCCATTCGCCGGTTCCGCCCTGGATACGATATGTTGATTCAGTCATTTCTACTTGCGCTTCCTATTCTTCCGATCAATCCGACGTTTGCGCAATGATTCTGCTCTCTTCATTGCGTTATCGTAGCGCGCCTGGCGCTTGGCTGACAATTTGTACCCGCTCTTTCGCTTTCCAAAGATCGTTCGAAAAATTCCTTCGAGTATGATTTCAGCAGCCAATCGAAAAATCAGTTCTCCAACAAATTCAATTATTCCCTGCAAACTACCACCACTGCTCCGGTTTTGCGACAAAGCCGGCGCGTTCCTCGATCGCGAGGCCGGCGTTGAATACACTCTGTTCGTCCAGCGCCTTGCCTATGATCTGCAGGCCGAGCGGCAGGCCCTTGCCGTCCAGTCCGGCGGGCACCGACATCGCCGGCAGCCCGGCCAGCGAGCTGGGCACGGTGAACACGTCGTTGAGATACATCGCCAGCGGATCGTCGCTTTTCTCGCCCAGGCCGAAGGCGGCGCTCGGCGCGGTCGGGGTCAGCAGCAGGTCGCAGCTGTTCCAGGCCTTGTCGAAATCCTGCGCAATCAGGGTGCGGACCTTCTGCGCCTGGGTATAATAGGCGTCATAATAGCCAGCGGACAGCACATAGGTGCCGATCATGATCCGGCGCTTCACTTCCGGTCCGAAACCGGCTTCGCGGGTGGCGGCATACATGTCCTGCAGCCCTGCCCCGTCCGGCAGATCGCGCAGGCCATAGCGCACGCCATCATAGCGCGAGAGGTTGGACGATGCTTCGGCGGGCGCGATGATATAATAAGCCGGCAGCGCATATCTGGTGTGCGGCAGCGAGACATCGACGATAGTCGCCCCGGCATCTTTGAGCATCTCGATGCCCAGCTGCCACAGCGCGTCGATTTCGGCAGGCATGTTGTCGACCCGATATTCCTTGGGAATGCCGATTTTCTTGCCCGCCAGATTGCTGCTCAGCGCGGCTTCCCAGTCGGGAACGGGCAGATTCAGCGAGGTCGAATCCTTGGCATCAAAACCGGCCATGGCCTCGAGCATGATCGCGCAATCGCGGACATCATGGGCCATCGGTCCGGCCTGGTCGAGCGAGCTGGCGAAGGCGATCGTGCCCCAGCGCGAGCAGCGGCCATAGGTCGGCTTGAAGCCGGTGATGCCGACAAAGGCGGCGGGCTGGCGAATCGAGCCGCCGGTATCGGTGCCGGTTGCGGCCGGAGCAATCCGTCCGGATACCACGGCGGCACTGCCGCCCGATGACCCCCCGGGAGCCAGATCGACATTGCCGCCGTCATTGCGCCGCCAGGGCGAGATGACATTGCCGAAGGCGCTGGTCTCGTTCGACGAGCCCATCGCGAACTGGTCCATGTTGAGCTTGCCGAGCATGCCGGCGCCGGCCTGGAACAGGTTGGCGGACACGGTCGATTCATATTGCGGGACAAAGCCTTCCAGGATGTGACTGGCGGCGGTGGTCGCCACGCCCTGGGTGCAGAACAGATCCTTCATGCCGATCGGCACGCCGGCCATCTTGCCCGGCGTCTCGCCGGCCGCCCGCGCCTTGTCGGCGGCATCTGCGGCCGCAAGGGCATGGTCCGGCGTCTCGACCAGAAACGCGTTCAATGGCTTCGCCGCGCTGACGCGGGCAATGAATGTCTCTGCGACTTCGCGGGCGGTAAAATCGCCATCGGCGAGACCGCTGCGGATTCCGGCGATACCCATTTCAAATATTGCGGCCATTATTCGATCACCTTCGGAACCGCGAAAAAGCCGTGGTCGGCCATCGGCGCGTTGGCCAGTATCTTGTCGCGGATTTCGCCGTCGGTGACGACATCCTCGCGCAGCCGCAGCTTGTTCGGGATCACAGCCGTCATCGGCTCGACCTTCGAACAGTCGACTTCACCGAGTTGCTCGACCCAGCCCAATATCTGGTTGAGTTCGGGCACGAAGGCATCGGCCTCGGCCTCGGTGATCGCGATCCTCGAGAGGCTGGCGATCTTTTTGACGGTTTCCTTATCGATTGACATGACTCATTCTTTTCAGGTTCATCTTTTTTCGGGTATTTCGGAATTTATTTGTGTACCGAGCGCCGCTAGCACCGGCGCGAAGCGGCTTCAAGCGGATTGAGGCGGCAAACAACCGGTTGGAGTATCATTTGGCCCGCAAGTTTCTCTATTTTGTCGCAAGCATGGTCATCCTGGTGCTCGCCGGCGCATCTGTTTTTCGCCTCTATGGCGACGAGCTGATGGAATTCGCCTTCGTGCCCGACAGCGAATTCACCGCCCAGCAAGTGCTCGAAACCAATGTTTATGCCGATCCCTATATGTGGCTGGCCCGCCCGGAACTGGTCAAGGGCAACCCGGCGCTTTGGCTTCCGCAAGACTATGAAGATGGTGAAGCACCATTGCCAGAAGGCCGGAAAGCGGCTGTCTTTTTCATTCACCCGACCTCCTTTCTGGACAAAGGCCGCTGGAATGCACCGCTGGAAGACGAGGAATCGCAGGCGCGCGCCAGGATTTTCCTGCGCGGCCAGGCCAGTGCCTTCAACGCCATCGGCGAGGTCTGGGCACCGCGTTACCGCCAGGCGACGCTGGGTGCGTTTCTCACGACCAAGCCTGAAGGGCAGCAGGCGCTCGATGCCGCCTATCGGGATGTACTGGCCGCCTTTGACTATTTCGTTTCCGCAATTCCCGATGATCAGCCGATCATCCTGGCGGGGCACAGCCAGGGCAGCCTGCATCTTACCAATTTGCTCAAGGACCGGGTCGCGGGCACGCCGCTCGCCAACCGCATTGTCGCCGCCTATGTGGTCGGCTGGCCGGTCTCGGTGGACACCGATGTCCCCGAAATGGGTCTCGGCATTTGCGAGGCACCGGACCAGGCGCGCTGCATATTGAGTTGGGAAAGCTATGCGGAGCCGGCAGATTATGGCCGGATCATCGAAGTCTACGACCGGACGATCGGCTTCAATGGCGAGCCGCGCAAAGATAGCAAGCTGCTGTGCACGAACCCGATCAACGGCGATATCGATTCGGCGGCACTGGCTTCGGCCAATCTCGGAACGCTGGTGCCCAATGATGATCTGAGCGAGGCCTCGCTGGTCGCAGGTTCGGTGCCGGCAAGATGCGACGAACGGGGCTTTCTGCTGATCGGTGATCCGCCGGACATCGGGCCTTATGCCCTGCCCGGCAATAATTATCATGTCTATGACTATAGTCTGTTCTGGAGCAATATCCGGGCAGATGTGCAACGGAGGATAACGGCATTTCTGGCACGTTGATCAGCGATGATGTGCAGGCCTTCGCCCGGGCGCTGCCGGATGGCGGACGCCTGCTGGGTCTGGACATCGGCACGAAAACGGTCGGCATGGCCCTGTGCGATTCCCACTGGACCTTCGCGACCGCGGCCGAGACCATAGAGCGCCGCAAATTTTCCAAGGATCTCGAGCGCATCAAGGCGGTGATTGCCGAGCAGAATATCGTCGGCATCGTAGCCGGCCTGCCACTCAACCTGGACGGCAGCCAGAGCCAGCAGACCCAGGCGGCGCGGTCCTTCGCACAAAATCTGAAGCCGCTGGGCCTGCCGATCTTGCTGTGGGACGAGCGGTGGAGCACCCAGGCCGTGACCCGGGACCTGATTGCATCGGATGTCAGCCGGAAAAAACGGGCCAAGGTCGTCGACAAGATGGCGGCTGCCTATATTTTGCAGGGGGCCATAGACAGGCTTGCCGCACTGGCATGATGACTCTATAGAACCCGCTTTAATGACATCGACAGAAACCGCATCGCCGCAGCCCTTCCCCAGTGGATCGGATGCTTTCCCACATCGTCATCTATTGGGCATCGCCGGGTTGCAGCCTTGGGAGATATTATTCCTGCTCGAGGAGGCCAAGCAATGGGTCGACCTCAACAAGAAATCCAGCAAGCACGCGGACCGTCTGGATGGACTGACGGTGATCAATGCCTTTTTCGAAAACAGCACCAGAACATTGCTGTCCTTTGAAATTGCCGGAAAGCGCATGGGCGCGGATGTCGTCAACATGCACGCGGCCCAATCGAGCATCAAGAAGGGCGAGACGCTGATCGATACGGCGGTCACCCTCAATGCGATGAAGGCAGACGCCATCGTCATCCGGCACGGCAGTTCCGGCGCGGTGCAGCTAATCGCCGACAAGGTCGACTGTCCGGTACTCAACGCCGGCGACGGCAGCCACGAACACCCGACCCAGGCGCTTCTGGACGCGCTGACGATCCAGCGCCGCAAGGGCGAGATCAGCGGGCTGACGGTGACCATCTGCGGCGATGTGATGCACAGCCGCGTGGCGCGGTCCAATATCTATTGCCTGACCACGCTCGGCGCAAAGGTGCGGGTGTGCGCCCCGCCGTCGCTGCTGCCGGCCGCGCTGGACCGGTTCAATGTCGATGTGTTCACCAATTTCGACCAGGCGCTGGAGGGCAGCGATGTCGTGATGATGCTGCGGCTCCAGAACGAAAGAATGAACGGCGATTTCATCCCCAGCGCGCGCGAATATCATTATCTCTATGGATTGACCCGGGAACGTCTAGCTCTTGCCAGCGACGGCGCGCTGGTGATGCATCCCGGCCCAATGAACCGGGGCGTCGAGATCGACAGCGATGTTGCCGATGACCTGGTGCGATCGGCGATAACCGAACAGGTCGAGATGGGGGTAGCCGTTCGGATGGCCTGTCTCGACATCCTGACCCGAAAGTCCCGCGGCGTGGAGGGCTGGTCATGAGACAGATTTTTACCAATGCGCGCGTGGTTCTGCCGAACGAGGACCAGCCCAAAGCGGGCAGTCTGAATGTGGATGGTGACCGCATTGTACCGGCGGATGATGAACCCGCCGAAGAAATAGACTGCAAGGGCCGGATATTGGCGCCCGGCATCGTCGATCTCGGGGTGTTCGCCATCGACAAGCCGGCGTTCCGCTTTGGCGGGATCACCCGCGCCGCCCTGATGCCCGACCAGTCTCCGGTTCTCGACCTGCCGGCGATGATCAAGCAAAGCGCCGCCGAAGGCAAGCCGGACCTGTGGTCGCACCCGATCGCGGCCGCGACAAGCGGACTGGAAGGCAGGCACCTCGCGGAAATCGGCCTGATGAAGCGATCGGGAGCAAAGGCGGTCGCCACAGGCCGGCACTGGATCGCGGATAGCGGTATCATGCTGAGGCTGCTGCAATATTGCCATTCGCTGGACATGCCGCTGATTGTCCATAGCGAGGATTCCGGGCTGACGCACGGCGCCGTCGCTACCAACGGCGAAACCGCAACCCGCCTGGGCCTGGCCAGCGCGACCGCTGCGGCCGAGGCGGTTTCGATCGCCCGCGATATCGCACTCGTCCGCGAAACCGGGGCGCATGTGCATTTTCGGCAGGTCACGACTGCAGACGGCCTGAACCTGATTCGCGCCGCGAAATCCGAAGGACTGCCGGTGACCTGCGGGATAACCCCTGCCCATTTGCTCCTTTCCGATATCGCGATCAGCGATTTTCGCACTTTTACGAGGCTTTCGCCGCCCTTGCGCAGTGAAGACCATCGCCTGGCCTGTCTGGAAGCCGTGAGGGACGGAACCATCGATGTCATTTCTTCGGGCCATGATCCGCGGGGTCCAGAGGACAAGCGACTGCCCTATGCCGAAGCCGCTCCGGGCATGGCAGGAGCTGAGACATTGCTCGCCCTGTCCTTCACGCTGGTTCGCGACGAGATTGTTTCGATCGGCCGCCTGTTCGAGCTTCTATCCGCCAATCCCGCAAAAATTCTCGGGGTCGAGGCAGGTCAGCTGCGGCCCGGATATGCGGCGGATTTCATCCTGATCGACGCGGACAGCCCATGGCAGGTCGATACGCGCAAGATGGCCGCCGCCGCCGGCAACACCCCCTTTGACGGGCTTCCCGTGCAGGGCCGGGTAACCGCAATATATAAAGGCGGCAGAGCTTATTAGCCCGCCGCCTTTATCAGGGTTTTGGATGGACTAGCGTGACGCCAGTTTTCTCACCGTCTGGCTGGCCATGCGCGATGGCGCGACCTTGTTGACGCTGGTGGCATGACGGACGATGCAATTGCCGCCCTTGGCCTTGATGCCGGCACACATGGCTTCTGCGGTCTGCGCATTGCCAAAGCCGATGGCGGCCAGTCGGTAAAGCGTCCGGCCCTTCACGTTGATCCGTGAGCTGGCATATTCAAAGCCATTCAGATCGCTGTTTTTGGCCGACAATATCCCCCAGGCGCGCTTGGCTCCCTCTGGCGAGGAAAAAGCACCGAGTTGCACAAGATGGGTTCCCGATGGCGAAACGGCGGATTTTGCCGCTGGCTGATAGGCAATTTTTTGCAGCACCGGCTTGGCGGTCGACACATTCTGAACGGCCACAGCCTTGACCGGTGCCGGCTTGTCGCTTTCCACGACAAATTTTGGTGCCGATGCCGTCTGGACCGGTTTGGCCTGCGCCTTGGCTGCAGCATTGCTCGCCGGAACGGCTACCGATGCCACCTTGACGTTATTTTCGGCGGCCATGAAATCGACATCGCTCTTGGCTGTCGGTGCCGGGCCAATGGCAGGCAACGGGCTGTTTCGATCAAAGCTGGCCACTTCGCGACCATAATCTTCTTCGGGCGACGCCGCGACATTGGTCGGTGCGGAGCTGGTCTTGAGTGCCAGCTGGATCGGCTGACCGGGATCATTTGCGACCGGAGTCACGTTGAGCACAGTCGCCACGCGCGTTTCATAAGCGCCAGGCCGCGCCATCTGGGCCCATTCCATGACCCGGTCATTGACCGAGGACGGAGCCACATCCTGTACCGCCATCAGCTTGGCCTCCTGCCAGCGACCGTCCAGAGCATAGGCAAGGCCCAGATTCTGGCGGGTTCGACCGGTGACGTTGGATTCCCGGATTGCCTGCTCGAGAACTTCGATGGCGGTCTTGCTGTCACCGGCCAGCGCCAGGGCAAGCCCATAGTCCGCAGCCGGAATATATTGACGATTGGCGACGACCAGCGCCTTCGCCTGGTCGGCCTTGCCCTGCCCCAATTGTGCAAGGCTGAGGCTCAGGATCGTGCGCGCGTCGGACTTGCCCAGTTCCATCGCGTCGAGGAAACTGCGTTCCGCCGAGGCCAGACGTCCGGCGGACAGATAGGCCTGACCCAGCAGCGCCCGTGTTTCGGGATCGCTGCCGACGCCGGCAACCGAACGTTCGGCATAGGCAATAGCGGCATCAAGATCACCTTTTTCCAGAGCCTTTTCCGCTTTCTTCGCGTATTTTGCGCCATCTTTCACCGTGGCCGGCTTGCTGGATGTGGATGCGACGGAACCGCCGCCAAAGGGACCGCAACCTGTCAACAGGGTGGTGAACACCATGGAGGATGCAGCCAGTTTCAAAATCACATCGCGTTTCATTTCTATGCCCTCGCAATAAAAGTCAGTCGTTTCCGTTCAAAATTCTCTTCAAGCCCTTTTCAGGCAACTCCACGCGACGGAACGCGCTCGGCCAAGTCATCCAATTCGGGGATAGACTTCAAATATTCGTCCACAGCCTTGGTTACCAATTGCTGCGCCGAGATGTTTTTTACCGCCGTTGCCAGCCGCAATTTCAAATGCCTGTCCGGGTCCAGCCGGAGGGTGAATGCCGTTTTGGCCTTGCGCGTCCGGGATTTCCTGGCCGGGCGTGGTTTTTCGATCTCGCGCTCCTGAACAAGGTCCGCTTTGAGTAGCGCAGAATTTTCTACCAGTGGCTGAACTTCGCGAGAAATCGAGACTGGCACGGGTGCCGCAGTCACATCCTTTTCGGTCTCCACGATCGCCGCTTCCGGCAAGCGACCAATGCCCAGCTTGGCCGCAATTTCTTCCTGCTGCTGCCGCACGGCTGCACCCGGATTCGGGATCGCTCCGGCCAATGGATTATGGTGAACATGCTCGATCGGATGCGCATCATGATCGGGATCGACATCATAACCCATGTCATTCCAGCCCAGATCCTCGTGCGTATCGCCAGAATGATCGGATGAATGTTCCGTAAAGCTGGCAAAGCCCTGGCGACGCATCGCCGGCTTTGCGCCGCCCTTGCGGGCGAGCAAGCTCGACGAAAGGGACGCGAGTGGTTTCGGATCGCTCATTTTTTCGGCCCCTCCCATCACGAACCAACCACACGGCGGCCAAAATTGCCGCCTGGCCGATGCATGCCCGGATTGACATTCTGTGCCATCGCAGGAGCGCTGAAGATTGTCCGGCGGAAATTTTTCTCCAGCCGGTCGGATATATAAGACCAGAGTTGCACGACTTCCTGTGCCGACCGGCTTTTGGGGTCGACTTCCATCACGGTCCGGCCATCGATCATCGAGCCGGCAAAATCGGTGCGGTGATGCACGGTGATTGGAGCGACCGTGCCGTGCTGGGAAAGGGCTACCGCCGCTTCCGAGGTAATCTTGGCTTTCGGCGTGGCGCCGTTCACGACAAACAGCAGGGGCTTGCCGGCGCGTTCACAAAGGTCAACGGTTGCACCGACGGCCCTGAGATCATGCGGGCTTGGCCTTGTCGGGATAACGATCAGTTCGGCGACCGAGATCACGCTCTGAATTGCCATGGTGATGGCTGGCGGGGTGTCGATCACCGCCAGTTTGAAACCCTGTTGCCGCAATATCGCCAGATCCGAAGCGAGCCGGGAAACCGTGGTCTGCGCAAAGGCCGGCAATTCGGCTTCCCGCTCGTTCCACCAGTCTGCCAGGGAACCTTGCGGATCGATGTCGATCAATACGACAGGGCCAGCCCCGGCCAGTTGCGCCTGTACAGCCAGATGACCCGACAATGTTGTCTTGCCGGAGCCTCCCTTTTGCGAAGCCATTGCTAGAACTCGCACGCTATTCCCCTTGTTCAATCACGGCAGAAGTTGCCCGAAATTTTCTATTCGGCTGCTTTTGTGACAGAACAGCTCTAAAATAGGGTTAACAAGATCGAGGCATATTTTACCCTGGAGGGAAAATAATTTACATCTGTCGGGCAAGGGATTGCCGGACAAGGTCTCCAGTTTTTGCTAGACTTGGAGAGTCCCGCCAGTTTAGCAATATCGCAACAGCCATGATCGCATTGTTTTTGACCATTGATTACCAAGGAATAATCCATGAAAAAGGCCCATCGTTCCATTGCTCCGCTGCTCTGCACGGCGCTGTTTCTGGTTTCGGCACCGGCCTGGGCCGATGTGAAGGCTGGTGTTGATGCCTGGGGTCGCGGCGATTATCAGACAGCGATCAGCGAATGGCGCGGCCCTGCCGACAAGGGCGATGCCGATGCGCAATTCAATCTTGGCCAGGCCTATAAACTGGGCCGCGGTGTTCCGCAGGATCTGGGGCAAGCCGAAAAATGGTACAAGAAGGCGGCGGACCAGGGCCATTTGCAGGCCAATGACAATTATGGCCTGATATTGTTCCAGGACAATCGCCGGACCGAAGCCTTGCCCTATTTGCAGGCATCGGCGCAACGCGGCGAGCCTCGGGCGCAATATGTTCTGGGAACCGGCCATTTCAACGGTGATTTTGTCAAGAAGGACTGGATCAGGGCCTATGCCCTTATGACCCGCGCGTCAGCCCAGCAATTGCCCCAGGCAACCACCAATCTTGCCCAGATGGATCGCTTCATTCCCCTGGAAGACCGGCGACGCGCGATCGAACTGGCGGGTCAGATGGAACAGGACGAAAAGCGGGTTCGGGCGGCGCAAGTTGGTGGCCTGCGGCCAGCACAGTCGACCGGTGCCGTGCAAACGGCGCAATTGCCGCCATCCCGCCCGGCGATGCCCGATCCGGCCCCGACGCCCGGCCCGATCCAGCCCGGCGTAACCTATGCGCCCTCACCCTCGACACCGCCACCGACGCCTGCAATATCCGTCGCAACAGCAGCCCCGGCAAAAGCCGCTCCCAGCGGCGACTGGCGTATCCAGCTTGGCGCATTCAGCGATGAGAGCAAGGCCAAGAATCTCTGGAACAGGCTGGAAGGCAGCGTTTCGGCCCTGTCGGGATTGCAGCCCTATCTGGTCAAGGCGGGCGGCATCACCCGGTTGCAGGCGGGACCGTTTACCACCCGGGCACAGGCGGACTCGATGTGCAGCAGCGTCAAGGCCTCGGGCAATGACTGTATTACCAAACGGCGGTAGCTTGCACGTGTCAGCTGGACCAGCGGTCTGCGGCGATGCCCTGAATATATAGCAAGGCGGTCAAGTCATTGTGCCGGATCGCCACGTCGGCTGCCTGCGCGGCCTTTGGCTTGGCGTGATAGGCGATGCCCAGGCCTGCGCGCTGCAGCATCGGGATGTCATTGGCGCCGTCACCGACCGCCATGCAAAGCTCCAGCGGCAGGCTCGCCGCCTGCGCGCCCGATTGCAGCAATTCTGCCTTGCGGCTCGAATCCACGATCGGACCTTCCAGCCCACCAGTCAGATAGCCGCTGCCTTCCGCGAGAATATTGGCATGAAAAGACTCAAAACCAATGGCTTGCGCGACGGGCTTCGCAAATTTTGTGAATCCGCCTGACACCAGGATGGTCGCCGCACCGGCTTGCGCCATGGTCCTGACCAGAATCTCGGCACCCGGCATGATTTTTACCCGTTCGTCGAGGCATTGCTGGATGGCAGCCGTTTCCAGTCCCTTCAGCAGTGCCACCCTGCCCCGCAGCGCCTCCTCGAAATCCAGCTCCCCCTGCATCGCCCGTTCGGTGATCGCCGCGATCTGCGGCTTGATCCCGGCATAGTCGGCCAGCTCGTCAATACATTCGACGGTGATCATCGTGCTGTCCATGTCGGAAATCAGCAGTTTCTTGCGGCGATTGGCTTCGGGCTGGACCGCAATATCGACTTCGCCAGGCATGTTTTCCAGATGCGCGCGAGCGGAAACGGGATCACCTTCGAAAAAGATATCCAGCGCACGCCCGTCGATGATGCCGGACTGGCGGATGATCCGCGCCCCGGACGCCGTCAGGCTGGCAACCGCCGATTGAATATCTCTCTCATTCAGGGATAATTTTGCTATGAGCGTCGCGATGAACATGATTTCTCCGAAACAGGACCAGAATGTTGCGCTGATCGTTGGGCCGACGGCCAGCGGTAAATCCGCCTTGGCATTGGAAATTGCCAAAAAGCAACCCTCGGTGATCATCAATGCCGACAGCGCGCAGGTCTATAGCGATCTGACCATCTTGAGTGCGCGGCCCACCGAGGACGAAATGCAGGGAATTGAACACCGGCTTTTCGGCTATATTGACGGCAGCGAGGCCTGTTCCGCAGCACGCTGGGCGCATGACGCCAAGACGGCAATCGCCGATGCCCATGCCCGCGATCTGCTACCGATACTGGTTGGCGGCACGGGCCTCTATGTCCGGGTGCTGCTCGAAGGGATTGCCCCGATTCCGGAAATCGATCCTGCGATCCGGCAGGCAATCAGGAAACTGGAAACATTGGAAGCATATCGGGCTCTCCAGATATCGGATCCGGTGTCGGCGGAACGGCTGAACCCGGCGGATATCACCCGCATCCAGCGCGCACTGGAGGTGGTGCGGTCTACCGGTCAGCCGCTGGACCAATGGCAAAAGCACAAGATCGGCGGCATTGGCGACAGGATTCGGCTGAATCCGCTGGTGCTGCTGCCGCCGCGGGAATGGCTCTACCAGTGCTGTGACCTGAGGTTCGGTCAGATGATCGCCTGTGGCGCGACAGAGGAAGTGGAGCGGCTGCTGGCGCGCCATCTGCCAGCGAATCTGCCGGTGATGCGGGCCATCGGGGTTGCGGAAATCGCGGAATGGCTGGCCGGTGACATCAGCCGGGAGGTCGCTGTGGAACGGGCCCAGATCGCGACACGACAATATGCCAAGCGCCAATATACCTGGTTCCGCAACCAGAGTCCGGCGCATTGGCCGCGGATCGAACAGTCATTAAATGACGATAATAGGTCATTAATTGAAATTTTATTACGCCCTTAGGCCTTGACATAATATATTCAGATATGTAGCGACCCCCGGATTAACAAAGCCTTGCCTATTGTGTTGCAGTGCATCATGGCGGGCGGGCAGCGCGTAACAGACAGCTAATGGAGCATGATGTGGCCGAAAAAAGCGGCGCCGACATATTGGTCGAAACCCTGCTGGACCTGGGTGTGGATACCGTTTTCGGCTATCCGGGCGGGGCGGTGCTCCCCATTTATGATGCGCTTTACGAGCATCCCAAGATCAAGCATATATTGGTCCGGCACGAGCAGGCGGCGACCCACGCGGCGGAAGGCTATGCCCGCTCCACAGGCAAGCCGGGCGTCGTGCTGGTAACATCCGGCCCGGGCGCAACCAATGCCGTCACCGGTATTACCGATGCGCTGATGGACAGCATCCCGATGGTCGTCATCACCGGCCAGGTCGCGACCAACCTGATCGGCACCGACGCCTTTCAGGAAGCCGATACGATCGGTATCACGCGCCATTGCACCAAGCATAATTATCTGGTGAAAAACCCGTCCGATCTGGCGCATGTCGTGCAGGAAGCCTTTCACATCGCGACCCAGGGTCGCCCTGGCCCGGTGGTCATCGACATTCCCAAGAATGTCCAGGTCGCATCGGCCGAATTTGCCCGTCACACGAGCAAGGGCAATAGCCGCTATCAGCCGCAGACCGAGGGCGATTTCAAGGCGATCAACAGCGCCGCCGAGATGATCATGAGCGCGAAAGCGCCGATCCTCTATACCGGCGGCGGCATCATCAACAGCGGACCGAAGGCCAGCAAGGCATTGCGGGAGCTAGCGGAATTGCTCGGCTGCCCGGTCACCTCCACCCTGATGGGCCTCGGCGCCTTCCCGGCCTCGTCCGACCAATGGCTCGGCATGCTGGGCATGCACGGAACGTTTGAAGCCAATATGGCTATGAACAAGGCCGATCTCGTGGTCTGCCTGGGCGCGCGCTTCGACGACCGGATCACCGGACGGCTTGACGCCTTTTCGCCGAACAGCAAGAAGATCCATGTCGATATCGATCGCTCGTCGATCAACAAGACGATCCGCGTTGACCTGCCGGTTGTCGGCGACGTCGGCCGGGTGATGGAACAATTGATCGCGGTGCTCAAGGGGCGCCGCTTTGCCAGGCCGGGATATGAGGAATGGTGGTCGCGGATCGCGGGATGGCGGGCGACAAACTGCCTGGATTATCCCGAAAGCAAGCAGGAAATCATGCCCCAGCAGGCCATTCGCAGCCTTTGGCAAGCGACCCACGAGCGAGAGCCGATCATCACCACCGAAGTCGGGCAGCACCAGATGTGGGCGGCCCAGCATTTCGACTTCGAAAGTCCGAACAAATGGCTGACCAGCGGCGGTCTCGGCACGATGGGCTATGGCCTGCCTGCCGCGATCGGCGCGCAACTGGGCAATCCCGATGCGCTGGTCATAGATATTGCCGGCGAAGCGTCGATCCAGATGAATATCCAGGAACTGGGAACCGCCACCCAATATCGCCTGCCGGTCAAGATATTCATCCTCAACAATGAATATATGGGGATGGTCCGCCAGTGGCAGGAACTGACCTATGAGAGCCGTTATTCAAACAGTTACAGCGACAGTCTGCCAGATTTTGTGAAGTTAGCCGAAAGCTATGACTGGACCGGAATCCGGATTGAAGATCCGGCCGATCTTGATTCCGGCATAGAGCAGATGCTGGCAACCGACGGCCCGGTCATGGTCGATTGCCGCGTCGCCAAGCTCGCCAACTGCTTTCCGATGATCCCGTCCGGTGCCGCCCATACCGAAATGCTGCTTTCGCCGGAGGATGTCAAAGGGACGATGGACGACCAAGCAAAGGCGCTCGTATGATGCATATTCACGAAGAAGCCGTCGAACGCCACGTTCTCGCCGTCCTGGTCGACAATGAAGCCGGGATTTTGGCGCGCATTGCCGGCATGTTCACCGCGCGCGGCTATAATATCGAGAGCCTGACCGTGGCCGACATCAGCGAAGATCATGCGATCAGCCGGATCACCATCGCCACCAACGGGCCGCCGCATGTGATCGAGCAGATCATTGCCCAGCTCGACCGGCTGGTGCCGGTGCACAGCGTCCGCGACCTGACCGAGTCAGGGCCGCACGTGCAGCGGGAGCTTGCCCTGGTCAAGGTTGCCGGCAAGGGCGACAACCGGATCGAGGCGATGCGCCTGGCCGATGCCTATCGCGCGCGGATCGTCGATGCCTCGACCGAGAGCTTCATCTTCGAAATTACCGGCGCACCGGAAAAAATCGAGACGTTCGTTGCCCTGATGCGCGAAGTCGGGCTGGTCGAAGTCGGGCGGACCGGTGTGGTCGCCGTGGCCCGGGGGCCCAATGCTGCATGAATTCCGCCCTGTTATATCTGGGCAGCATAATGCTGGTCGGCATCGCCCTGTTCCATGGGGTGATGGGTCAGAAGATTCTGATCTCTCCTTTGTTGCGGCAACGGGCGGGCATGATGGACGAAACCATGCCGCGCACGATGATCCAGTTTGGCTGGCAGGTCGGAACCGTTCTGACGCTGCTGGCGGCGCTATATTTGTTTCTGGTCGCTTCCGGCGATACCGGTGGCAGCATGACCATGATATTTGCCATTGGTCTGGCTTTTGTGGGAATGGGGCTGGCCAACGCCCTTCTGACCCGACTGAAACATCCGGGCGGTTTTCTATTGACGGCGACCGGCCTCGTTATTCTAACATCTCTATATATCTGAAATTAAGGAAGAAAAATGAAAGTCTATTATGACGCCGATGCTGACCTCGGCCTGATCACCGGGAAGAAAATCGCGATTGTCGGTTATGGCAGCCAGGGCCATGCCCATGCCCAGAACCTCCGCGACAGCGGCGTCAAGGATGTCGCCATCGCGCTGCGCGCCGGCTCGGCGACCGCGAAGAAGGCCGAGGCCGCCGGTTTCCAGGTGATGACCAACCAGGACGCGGCCGCCTGGGCGGATATTGTCATGATCCTGGCGCCGGACGAGCATCAGGCGGCGATCTACGCCGATGATCTGCACGACAATATGAAGGAAGGCGCCGCCATCGCCTTCGCGCACGGCCTCAACATCCATTTCGGCCTGATCGAGGCACGCAAGGATCTTGACGTGATCATGATCGCGCCCAAGGGTCCCGGCCATACGGTGCGCAGCGAATATCAGCGGGGCGGCGGCGTCCCCTGCCTGATCGCGATCGACCGCGACGTATCCGGCAACGCCCATGACGTGGCGCTGGCCTATGCTTCCGGTGTTGGCGGTGGCCGCTCGGGAATTATCGAGACCAATTTCCGCGAGGAATGCGAAACCGATCTGTTCGGCGAGCAGGCGGTATTGTGCGGCGGCATCACCCATCTGATCCAGGCGGGGTTCGAAACCCTGACCGAGGCCGGCTATGCACCGGAAATGGCCTATTTCGAATGTCTGCATGAAACCAAGCTTATCGTCGACCTGCTCTACGAGGGCGGCATCGCCAATATGCGCTATTCGATCTCCAATACGGCCGAATATGGCGATATCACCACCGGACCGCGGATCATCACCGCCGAGACCAAGGCAGAGATGAAGAGGGTGCTGGCGGATATCCAGTCAGGCCGTTTCGTCAAGAATTTCGTTCTCGACAATCGCGCCGGACAGCCGGAACTGAAGGCCGCCCGCAAGGCAGCGGAAGCGCATCCGATCGAGGAAACCGGCGCCCAGCTGCGTGCGATGATGCCATGGATTGGTGCCAACAAACTGGTCGACAAAGACAAGAATTAGGCTCTGCGGTCCCGGCGGGCGGTCTGATTGCGGGCCGCCCGGTCCCGGGCTTCGGCAAATTTCAGCAATTCATCCGCGACCGCCCGGTCGCAGTCCTGCACCAGTCGCTCGACCGACGCTTTCAGGCTTCCGTCTGCTGAGGCCATTTTTGAAGCCATTGCCCATCCCGGAAACTGCTGGCGGCTGATCGTTCCGCTGTGCAGGCGCATGATTGCCCGGTGTCTCGGATCCATTGCAATCCGGGCAAAGGTTGCTTCCACCCTGACCTCGTCCCCTTCCAGATATTGAAGATAGCGCCGGTGATCGTGGATCAATATCCCGGTGATGCCATCCCGGTCATTGTTGATTTTGGCCCGATGCAAAAGAGCGCGAACCTGCTAGTCATCCATCTCGCGAGTTGGGGTGCTCAAATAGACGAGACAATACATCGCTGTCTTCCTTCGACGGTTCGAGACCGCCTTAGAGCGCCAATCTTAAGATATTGCATCTTGACGAAAAAAAGCGGCGCGGATTTTCCCGCCGCCCCTTTTGTCTCCCGAACGGTCAATCTTCAAATGCCGTTGCCACAAGAGGTGAATTTAATTTCAAGTTCCTTCGCAAAATCGATATTTTATGGCGAAAAGCGGCGCTGCAGCCCTTCGTTAAAACGCATCCAGGTTTCCCTATGCCGGTCAAAAAATATCTGATCA
>Ga0075467_10000253_pt1 | contig 40436 bp, 29 predicted proteins | sample DEB08_DNA_9_FD_75067 | JGI IMG/M metagenome (GOLD analysis project Ga0075467, IMG submission 75067) | Aqueous microbial communities from the Delaware River and Bay under freshwater to marine salinity gradient to study organic matter... | ecosystem: Environmental > Aquatic > Marine > Coastal ... | reverse complement strand
TTTCGTTTTGACCTGCTCCAAAATGCATACAGGCAAATTTATAGTAAAACGACATGATATGATGTTCGTCAATTCGACTTTCATAATCTTTAAATTTTGCCTCAATGGTAGGAATCAAGAGCAATCCATCATCAAAGCTACCATCCATAAAATACAAATTAATTTTATTTGTACTGAGATACAGGAAAGAAAGTGCATTCACATTTTCATCTTTGGGAAACGATTCTTTCTGAATAATTAATTCGAATTTCTCAAAATTTTCTCTGAATTTATCTCTATTTCTAATTAGGAAAAGAGACTCTAGCAGGTAATTGTTTCCTTTGAGATAAAACACTGGATTGAGGTTTATCATTGTTGGATATTGATAAAAGAGATTCACCCATTTCAATGAATACTTATAACAATTCAAAAAATCCTGAAGTAAAAAACTATACCATAAATATGCTTTAAACAACCATAACTTTTCTCTAAACCCTAGTTTTTCTATGTTGTAACTGGGAAGACGGTTATTAAAATAACTAGAAATTCCAGCACTTTCCTCAGCGCTTCGCGCGTAACCAGTTTTCAAAAATATTCCATAAAGCTGAAGAGACAAATTAGATAATTTACTGGCAATTACATTCGCAGCACTAAGTTCCTTAGCCTGTATCGTTAGCTCATCTGCCCTCCCACGAATACTTCTTGTTATATATTGAGATTCTATTATTTTCTCTAATTCAACTATTTCAAAAGCAAGGTTTTTCTCTTCGTTCTGAATAGCAATCTCCTTCGATTTATCTAAAAGTTTAAGACTCTGTTTATAAAGGCCCTTGTGATATAAAATGGAAGCAAAGTCAAGCTGTTCCCGTATTTGTGATCTTATATTTTGATGAGAAGGATTTAACTTAAGACTCACCAGTATTTGTCGATACAAATGCGCTTTAACGTTCGCAAGCTGGCTCTTTTTAACGACTCCAAATTTTAGAATTTGGGCTTCGTCATAGACTTTAAGTTTATCTAAAATTGTGAATAGATTTAAAAACTTAGAATCCGTATTAACACCCAAACGACCAACATACAATTTAAACTGCCGCTTTTCAGACTTGGTGAGTGACTTTATGAGTAAAAACAAATTATCTTTTTGATCCTTAGTCATAATGTAATTTTCTTTATCAAAAATCTGATTTTCAATTTATTAAACATAAATTTTAGTTGGTAAACATCGTAAATATGAAAACAAAGGTAAACGATAATAAGAATCCAAATTATACATTCGTAACTCAATTAGAAAATATTATTTTATAAATGTTGAATTCTGAAGTAAAAATATTTGATACAACGCTTAGAGATGGAGAACAAGTTCCAGGATGTAAATTAAATACAGAGCAAAAGTTAATTATTGCTGAAAAACTTGAGGAACTAGGTGTAGATGTGATTGAAGCCGGATTTCCAGTTTCGAGTCCTGGCGATTTCAAGTCGGTCGAAGAGATTTCGAAAATTATTAAAGATACCACTGTTTGCGCACTTACACGTGCTGTGAAAAATGATATTAAAGTTGCTGCTGAAGCAGTGAAATTCGCTAAGAATCCCAGAATACACACAGGAATTGGAACTTCCGACTCTCACATTAAGTACAAATTTAATTTGACAAGAGATCAAATTATTGACCGTGCATTTGAGGCAGTAAGTTACGCCAAATCTTTTGTAGAAGATGTAGAGTTTTATGCAGAAGACGCTGGAAGAACCGAGAACTTCTATCTAGCAAGAGTGTGCGAAGCGGCAATAAAAGCAGGAGCTACTGTATTAAATATTCCAGACACAACGGGGTACTGCTTACCTAGCGAATATGGTGCAAAAATAAAATACCTCTATGAGAATGTTAAAGGCATTGAAAAAGCAATTTTATCCTGTCATTGTCATAATGATTTGGGACTCGCTACTGCAAATTCAATAGAAGGAGTTATCAATGGAGCTCGGCAAATTGAATGCACTATAAATGGTATTGGTGAGCGCGCTGGAAATACTGCTTTAGAGGAAGTTGTGATGATACTAAAACAGCATCCTTATCTTAATCTTGATACTAACATTAAGACTCAAAATCTATATGGAATAAGTCAGTTAGTATCCGAACATATGGGAATCTACACCCAACCAAATAAAGCCATCGTTGGCGCTAATGCATTCTCCCATAGTTCTGGAATACACCAGGATGGTGTGATTAAACAAAGAGAAACCTACGAAATAATTGACCCAAAAGACGTTGGAGTATCAACCTCAAATATTGTTCTTACAGCAAGAAGCGGAAGAGCAGCTTTGGCATATAGAGCAAAAAATGTTGGTTATGAATTGACCAAACTGCAATTAGATGAAGTATATATAAACTTCCTTAGTTTCGCAGATCGGAAAAAAGAAATTAAAGACAACGATATTCACCAGATTATTGAAACGAGTCGTGTTTACCAAGAAATTATTTCAGCCTAAATGAAAAAGACATTATTTGACAAAGTTTGGGATGCACATGTGGTCGATTCGATTGAGAATGGTCCACAAGTTTTATATATAGACAAACATTTAATACACGAAGTAACAAGCCCACAAGCATTTCGAGAACTTGAAGATCGTGGAGTTCCAATTCTACGTCCCGAGCAAATAGTTGCAACGGCAGATCATAACACTCCAACCACAAACCAACATTTACCTATTAAAGACGCGTTGTCCAGAAATCAGCTGAATGAGCTATCAGCGAACTGTCTTAAAAACGGCATTACCCTTTACGAACTAGGCCATAAAAATAATGGAATCGTTCACGTAATCGCACCAGAACTAGGCATTACCCAACCAGGTATGACTATCGTTTGTGGAGATAGCCATACGTCCACTCATGGAGCTTTTGGGGCTATCGCATTTGGCATCGGAACAAGTCAGGTCGCACAAGTTTTTGCTAGTCAGTGCCTACTGCTCGCAAAACCGAAGAGCTTGCGAGTTACAGTAAATGGAACCCTGAAAAATGGTGTACTTCCGAAAGATGTTATACTTTATATTATTGCGAAACTAGGTACAAACGCAGGCACCGGATATTTCTGTGAATATGCTGGTGATGTTTTTGAAGATATGTCTATGGAAGGCAGAATGACAGTCTGCAACATGAGCATCGAGATGGGTGCAAGAGGAGGAATGATCGCGCCAGATGATACTACGTTTGCATATGTGAAAGGCAGAGAGTTTGCCCCAACTGGCGATGAATTCGATAAAAAAGTTGCCTTTTGGAAAACACTTCCGTCAGATGAAGGTGCTACATTCGACCGAGAATACCACTTTGAAGCTGCCGATATTGAACCTATGATTACCTATGGCACCAATCCAGGAATGGGGATAAAAATTACAGGAAATATTCCTACTAATTTGACAGATGACTCTGCAAAAAAGTCCTTAGCATACATGGGATTCGAACAAGGCGAATCTCTTATCAATAAACCAATTAATTTTGTTTTTATCGGTAGTTGTACTAATTCGAGGATAGAAGATTTCCGGACTGCGGCTGGATTTATAAAAGGAAAGCAAAAAGCGGAAAATGTCACTGCCTGGCTTGTACCTGGCAGCAAAAAGGTAGAGTCTCAAATCATTGATGAAGGATTAAAAGATATTTTTGATGAAGCGGGATTCGAATTACGACAACCGGGATGCTCTGCTTGTCTAGCGATGAATGATGACAAAATACCACAAGGCGAGTATTGTGTTTCTACATCGAACAGAAATTTTGAAGGGAGACAGGGTCAAGGGTCTAGAACAATTTTAGCCAGTCCCCTTGTAGCTGCTGCTACGGCTATTGAGGGAAAAATAATTGACATAACGAAACACCTTAACTAGATGAAAAAGTTTACATCGCTCGTATCTTCAGCAGTTTTATTGGTCAATGAGAATATAGACACAGATCAAATTATTCCTGCACGCTTCTTAAAAGCAACCGATAGAGAAGGTTTTGGAATTAATTTATTTAGGGATTGGAAGTTTCAGAAGAATGGAGAACTCAACAAGGAGTTTGCACTCAACAATCCAAATTATTCAGGTAGTATCTTGGTATCAGGAAACAATTTTGGATGTGGCTCAAGTCGAGAACATGCGGCCTGGGCATTATCCGATTATGGCTTTCAAGTAATAGTTTCAAGTTTCTTTGCCGATATTTTTAAGGGCAATGCTCTAAATAACGGATTACTGCCTGTGCAAGTTTCAGAAGTATTTTTAAAAGCTCTATTTCAGAAAATAAAAGATAATCCGAAAACAGAAATTGAGATTAATTTAACCGAGCAAGTTATTTCTGTTAAGGGCACAGAACTTTCTGAAGATTTTGAGATTGATCCTTACAAAAAAACCTGTCTAATTAATGGCTATGATGACATAGACTTTTTGGTTGCTAGTATAAATAAAATAGAAGCGTTTGAAGCGCTGCAACAACACTAAAATGAAATTAAATATTACAGTTTTACCAGGGGACGGTATAGGTCCAGAAGTTACATCGCAAGCGATTAAGGTTTTACGAGCTATCGCTGCCGAATTTAATCATAAACTAAGTTTTAACTATGGCCTAATGGGTGCCGAGGCTATTGACGCTACTGGAGTACCGCTGCCAAAGGAAACACTCAGCTTATGTAAATCGAGTGATGCGATCCTGTTTGGTGCCATAGGCCACCCAAAATACGACAACGATCCATCGGCAAAAGTGAGACCCGAACAGGGATTGCTTGAACTGCGAAAATCATTGGGCCTATTTGCTAATATTCGCCCTGTAGTAGCGTATGAATACTTACTTGATAAATCACCACTAAAACGCGATAATATTCAGGGTACAGATATCAGTATTTATCGTGAACTTACGGGTGGAATATATTTTGGCGAGAAGAAGATAAGTGAAGATGGAAATACCGCTTCAGACCTATGTGAGTATTCGAGAAAGGAAATTGAACGCATTGCGCATCTGGCCTTCAAGGCTGCTCAAACCCGAAAGAAGAAAGTTACCTTGGTAGACAAAGCCAACGTTTTAGAGAGCTCAAGATTATGGAGAAAAGTAGTTACGGAGTTAGGTGAACAATACGAAGATGTAGCACTTGATTTTCTTTTCGTGGATAATGCAGCGATGCAGTTAATACTGAACCCAAAGCAGTTCGATGTTATTCTTACTGAAAATATGTTTGGTGATATAATTTCGGACGAAGCCAGTGTTATTGGTGGTTCAATTGGCTTATTAGCTTCAGCCTCTATAGGAAATAAATACGCCTTATTTGAACCTATTCACGGTTCCTACCCGCAGGCTAAGAATAAAAATATTGCAAATCCCATTGCATCTATATTATCTGCCGCGATGCTACTAGATCATTTTGGTCTAACTAAGGAAGCAAATTTAATTAGAAAAGCAGTTGAAAAATCTCTTGAACTTGGAATCACAACTCCAGATTTAAATTCTTCTAACATCCAGGTAACAACCTCTAATGTAGGAGATTTCATCGAAGATTTTATAGTGAACCCTGAAGATAGTAATATGAACTTTAACAATATTCATATGGGTCAGTCGACAATAATTTAATTAGTAGTTGTTGTTTATAGTTAAGAAGTGGTCCTAATTTTTTTAGGGCCACTTTTTTATGAAACTACATCATACCAGAAATTGAAATAAGTCCGGTTTGTTATTGAGATAGTCACCATAAAAACTATGTAGTTTCATTTTTGTGATTAGCGGATCTAAATCAAGAGGTGATTTAAGCTCAACACCCACCACAGCAACGTCGTTATCACGATTAGCCTTTTTAGTATACTCAAAATGAGTAATATCATCATTTGGACCTAATATTTCAACAACAAATTCTCTAAGAGCTCCAGCTCTTTGAGGAAATTTAATAATAAAATAATGCTTCAAGTTGGCATGGATTAAGGCTCGTTCCTTAATTTCAGGTGTACGGGTAATATCATTATTACTACCACTAACAACACAAACAACGTTCTTACCTATAATCTCTTCAGCTTAAAAATCCAGGGCAGCAATACTCAATGCCCCTGCAGGTTCAACAACAATTGCATCTTTATTATAAAGTTCTAAAATAGTTTGACATATTTTACCTTCAGGAACCGTAATCATAGCGTCCAAATTCTCCTTGCAAATGGCAAAGTTTATATCTCCTACTTTTCTTACCGCTGCGCCATCGACAAAGTTTTCGATATATTTTAATTCCGTATTTCGGTTATTTCTGATAGATGTTGACATAGAAGGAGCCCCCTCAGGTTCGACACCAATGACTTTCGTACTCGACGAAACATTCTTAAATAAAGTGGATATCCCCGAAGCTAATCCACCACCACCAACCGGAACGAATAGATAATCTATTGGCTCATTCGTCTGATGTAATATTTCAAGTCCCATTGTAGCTTGCCCTTCAATAACTTTCTCATCATTAAACGGATGAATAAAAGTCTTACTTAATCGCTCGCATTCAAGTTTAGCAGCCCCGTATGCATCATCAAAGGTGTCACCTACTAATACAATTTCTATTGCATCTTCACCAAACATTTTAACCTGTTCTACCTTTTGATTCGGTGTTGGCGCAGGCATATAAATAGTTCCTTTTACATTTAACAACTTACACGATAAAGCTACTCCTTGCGCATGATTTCCTGCGCTAGCACAAACAATCCCGTTTTCAATTTCGGTAGCAGTTAAGGAAGACATTTTGTTATATGCCCCTCTTATCTTATACGAACGAACATCCTGTAAATCTTCACGTTTAAAGGAGATATTACTTTTAAAATCTTTCGAAAACCTTGTATTCCGATTTAAAGGAGTTACAGATGCAACGCCTTTTAATTTTAATGCTGCCGCTTCAATAGCTTTAAGTGTTGGAAAATACGTGAGGGTTGTGTGCATATTTTTTATGATAAAACCGTTTCAGCCTTTGTAGTAGTTTTTATAGTTTTCATGGCCGTCATGGCATGACGTAGACGTCTACCTACATCTTCTATCTTATGACTTCGAATGGCTTCATTTACTTCAATTAAATCAACATTATCGACCGCATTCGATTTTGCAAAAGGCAATCCGATTAGAGAAGTATCTACCGATTTCATAAAATCAACTAATAAAGGTTTACAGGCATGGTCAAATAAATAACACCCGTATTCTGCTGTATCAGAAATCACACGATTCATTTCATATAGCTTCTTTCTTGCTATGGTATTTGCGATTAATGGAAGTTCGTGTAAAGATTCATAATAAGCCGAATCTTCAACGATTCCTGCGCTAACCATGGTTTCAAATGCAAGCTCAACGCCAGATTTCACAAAGGCTACCAATAAGACACCATGATCAAAAAACTCTTGCTCTCCAATATGATCTGAAGTAAGCGCTGTTTTCTCAAAAGTTGTTTCACCTGTCTCTGCTCTCCAACTTAATAAATCTTTATCGTCATTGGCCCAATCTGCCATCATGGTTTGAGAGAAATGACCCGAAATAATATCGTCCATATGCTTCTCAAACAGGGGTTTCAAAATTGTTTTCAACGATTCAGATAGCTCGAAAGCTTTAATCTTTGCTGGATTTGACAACCGATCCATCATGTTTGTAATCCCACCTTGTTTTAAAGCTTCAGTAATCGTTTCCCAACCAAATTGAATCAATTTCGCCGCGTAATTCGCATCAATTCCTTCGGCAACCATCTTATCAAAAGAAAGTATTGAACCTGTTTGTAAAACGCCACATAAAATCGTTTGTTCACCCATTAAATCACTTTTTACCTCAGCGATAAATGATGACTCTAAAACTCCCGCACGATGCCCTCCAGTGGCCACAGCATACGCCTTAGCCTGGGACCATCCTTTATTTTCGGGATCGTTCTCGGGATGCACAGCTATAAGTGTCGGCACACCGAATCCTCTTTTATATTCCTCTCTAACTTCGGTTCCTGGACATTTAGGCGCTACCATAATTACGGTTAAATCTTCCCTAACCTTCATTCCCTCCTCTACAATATTAAAGCCGTGAGAATAGGATAAAGTCGCTCCTTTTTTCATTAAGGGCATAACCGCATTTACAACCTGTGTATGCTGTTTGTCTGGCGTTAAGTTCAAAACCAAATCTGCAGTTGGTATCAGCTCTTCATACGTTCCTACTTTAAATTCGTTTTGTGTAGCATTTTTATAAGAATCTCGCTTCTCTCTGATAGCTGCTTCTCTTAGAGCATAACTTACTTCCAGGCCAGAATCTCGCAGGTTTAACCCTTGGTTAAGGCCTTGGGCCCCACAACCAATAATTACGACTTTCTTTCCAAGCAGCGCGTTTACACCTTCTTCAAATTCTGAAGCATTCATAAATCTACATTTTGCCAACTGCGCTAATTGTTCCCTTAGCGATAAGGTGTTAAAATAATTTGCCATTTTATATTATTGTTTAATTGATGCTAATTTTTGAGTTACTTCCATCGGTTCTTTAGTAACCGCTATTCTTCCTGAGCGTGTGAATTGTAAAATTCCAAAAACGCTCAGTTCTCTATGTAATAATTCTATTTCGTGACGTCTTCCCGACTTCTCCAAAACAAAATATTCTTTATTAACGGTTACAATTCTAGCGTTGCTTTCCTTTATTATATTCTGAATCTGCCGTTCCTCAAATAATAAATCAGATTTGATTTTGAAGAGACAGGATTCTTGATAAATCGTATCCTCATCCCGGTGGTAGTATGCTTTTATAACCTCCACCTGCTTTTCAATCTGACCAATTATTTTTTTAATTTGCTCCTCCGTCATGTTCACAACAATAGTAAAGCGTGAAACCCCTTCTATTTCTGAAACTGAAGTATTCAAACTTTCAATATTGAAATGTCTTCGTTGAAAAATCGCCGAAATGCGATTCAGTAATCCAATGTTATTTTCAGTATACACTGAAACTGTATATGTATCTGTTTGTTCGCTCATAATTATATTTTTAGAAGAAAAAAACAAGAAGCAAGAGGAAAGTCTTCTTATGTTTCAAAAATTAAATTTTTCTTCAATCTATATTCTATTGTCTTTTTCGATTGCCTTTTTTCTTACTTCATTCAGCGACTTGTGCTCAGCGTAGTCGAAGTACGCGGTCTTTCTTCTTACCCCTCAATAATCTAACTTAATCTCATATCAGACACCGACGCCCCTGTTGGTATCATTGGAAAAACATTTCCTTCTTTTTCTACGCATACTTCTAAAAAATACGCTCCCTCACAGGCCATCATTTCTGCAACTGCACCTTTTAGCTCTGAGCGTTTAGTCACTTTTTGAGCATCTATATAGTAACCCTTTGCAATAGCCACAAAATTTGGATTTATAAGCTCTGTGGAAGCATATCGTCTATCAAAAAACAGCTCTTGCCATTGGCGTACCATCCCCAAAAATTCATTATTTAAAACCACAATTTTCACTGGGACCTTTGTTTGAAAGATAGTACCCAATTCCTGAATGGTCATCTGGTAGCCTCCATCACCAATAATCGCAATTACATCGCGATCGGGCGCTGCCATTTTCGCACCAATCGCTGCAGGTAGTGCAAAGCCCATTGTCCCTAGCCCACCAGAAGTTATATTGCTTTTGGTTTTATTGAATTCACTGTATCGGCAAGCAATCATTTGGTGTTGCCCAACATCCGAAACAATCGCTGCATCCCCCTTTGTTACAAGATTAATCTCATTTAACACTTCTCCCATCGTAAGGCCTTCTTTCGTAGGGTGAAGATCGTTTTTTATAACTTTTTCATATTCGATAGCATATAAATCCTTAAACTTTTGATGCCATTCGGTATGCTTATTTTTATTTAATCGAGGCAATAATAAGGCTAGACTATCTCTAGCATTCCCTAATACCGCCAGTGTTGCTTTCACATTCTTATCAATTTCTGAAGGGTCAATTTCGAAATGAATTACTTTAGCTTGTTTGGCATATTTTTTTAGATCCCCAGTAACCCGATCATCAAATCGCATTCCTATTGCGATCAATAGGTCACACTCGTTGGTTAAAACATTGGGTGCATAGTTTCCGTGCATTCCAACCATTCCAACATTTAAAGGATGTGTTGAAGGTATTGCTGATGCTCCTAAAATAGTCCAGGCAGAAGGAATACCGGCTTTTTCAATTACGGCTTTAAATTCTTCTTCAGCTTCCCCTAAAATAACACCCTGCCCCCAAACAATCAAAGGCTTTTTGGCTGCATTTATAAGCTCAGCTGCCTCGCTAATAGCGGTTACATCTACAATCGGCTCCGGATTATAACTTCTAATTCTAGTACATTTTTTATACTCAAAATCAAATTGCTCCATTTGAGCGTCTTTAGTAATATCAATTAAAACAGGTCCAGGGCGACCGCTTTTTGCGATATAAAATGCTTTTGCCATTACTTCGGGAATTTCAGAAGCTTTGGTTATTTGATGATTCCATTTTGTAACCGGAGTTGAAATTCCGACGATATCTGTTTCCTGAAAAGCATCACTACCCAATAGATGAGAAGCCACTTGTCCTGTAATACAAACCATCGGCGTCGAGTCAATTTGAGCATCCGCTATACCTGTAATTAAATTCGTCGCACCAGGGCCAGATGTTGCCATGGCAACGCCTACCTTTCCTGAAATACGAGCATATCCTTGGGCAGAATGCGTTGCGCCCTGCTCATGTCTTGTGAGAACATGATGGATTTTATCTTCATATTTATGAAGCTCATCATATATTGGCATAATGGCTCCTCCCGGATAACCATATAATATGTCAATGCCTTCCGCTAATAAACATTTAACAACAGCTTCGGCACCCGAAATACTGCTTGCAGACACTGTTGATTCCTGTTTATTTTCAATTGTTTGTGTTTCTTTCATAATCTCAACTACTTATGACATGATTCTTTGTTGGGTATGTGTTAAAATTCGTCTGTTACGCATCCTTTGGACGCAGATGAGACGGTTCTTGCATATTTATATAAAACACCACGTTCAACTTTCAATTTTGGTGGTGACCAATGTTTTCTTCTTTCTTTCAGTTCTTCTTCCGGTACTTCGAGTGTAATGGAATTGCTTTCGGCGTCTATGGCTATGTAATCGCCGTCTTTAATTAGGGCTATTGCACCGCCCTCTTGTGCTTCAGGAGCAATATGCCCTACTACAAAACCGTGAGTCCCTCCGGAAAATCTCCCATCTGTAATTAAAGCCACGTCATTTCCAAGTCCAGCCCCAATTATCGCAGCCGTAGGTTTTAACATTTCTGGCATTCCTGGACCTCCTTTCGGGCCCTCATAACGAATTACTACTACATCTCCTTTTTCTACTTTTCCATCGCGAATTCCGTCATTTGCTTTGTATTCACCTTCAAAGACCTTTGCTTTTCCTCTAAAATTTAAGCCTTCTTTACCAGTTATTTTGGCAACACTTCCCTCCAAAGCCAGATTTCCATAGAGCATCCTTAGATGACCTGTCGCTTTAATAGGCTTTTCTATTGGCTTTATGACGTCTTGCCCTTTAGCTAGATCAGGAACATCCAATAAATTCTCTGCTATTGTTTTTCCGGTAACGGTCAAACAATCTCCGTGTATCAAACCTTTCCGAAGTAAATATTTTAAAACGGCTGGTATACCACCAACTGCGTGTACATCTTCCATTAGGTATTTCCCGCTAGGTTTTAAATCTGCTAAGAAAGGGGTGTTATCGCTTATATTCTGAAAGTCCTTCAAGGTAAATTCGATATTCGCGGCTCGTGCGATTGCTAAGAAATGTAAAACTGCATTGGTAGAACCTCCAAGAATCGTTACTAATCGAATAGCATTCTCTAACGATTTACGGGTAATAATATCTGAAGGTTTAATATCTTTTTCAATCAATAAGCGGATGGCCTCACCTGCCTTTACCGACTCCTCTTTCTTTACATCACTCAAAGCTGGGTTTGAGGCATTAAACGGTAGCGCCATACCCAATGCTTCAATTGCAGAAGCCATAGTATTTGCGGTATACATACCACCACATGCGCCAGCTCCCGGACACGCTTTTTCCACGATACTTTGATAGTCCACCTCCGACATAGTTCCAGCGACCTTAGCCCCCCAAGCCTCAAAGGCAGAGACAACATCTAATTTTTTTCCATTGTGGCATCCAGAATCAATAGTCCCTCCATATACTAAAATGGAGGGGCGATTCAAGCGTATCATTGCCATTAAGGCTCCTGGCATATTTTTGTCACAACCAACAACCGTAATTAAACCATCATAACTCATTGCCTGCACCACCGTTTCCATAGAATCGGCTATTAAATCGCGAGATGGTAGAGAATAACGCATTCCTGGAGTTCCCATAGAAATACCATCACTTACTCCTATGGTATTGAAAATAAGTCCAATTACGTCCTCATTCTTAGTACCTTCTTTCACTAATTTTGCCAAATCGTTGAGATGCATATTACAGGGATTCCCTTCATAGCCAGTGCTGGCTATCCCAATCATAGGCTTAAAGAAATCTTCGGTAGTTAGTCCAATAGCATGAAGCATCGCCTGAGCAGCAGGTTGGGTTGGATCTTGAGTTACAGTTTTGCTGTATTTATTTAATTCTTTCATTTAATTTCTATCATCTAATCCTTCAAATTTCGAATTTACCTCAGGACTGGAGTCGAAATTAATAAATTGGTACATCTATATTTTTAAGATTAAACATCTTGAAATAAATCCAAGCGTTACAAATAACACATATTACATTGATTTTCATAACATTAATACCTTGTTTTGTCCGATGTCCAGGAAATAAATTCTTTTGATAAAACTGACAACTTGTATGTGAATGACCTCAATTATAGTCAAATTGTATTCTAATTATAAAAAATATAGCAAGTTTCCAATCTGATGCGACTTCATACTAGGCAGCAATTATTTCTAAACTCTGGGGAGATCATTATTGTCTTTTAAGGGCAGGTTCGATTTCCCCATGAGAAAGGTGTCAATGTGATGTGCAGCTTGACGTCCTTCTGAAATCGCCCAAACAATCAATGATTGTCCGCGGCGCATGTCACCTGCAGCAAAAATCCCTGATACATTGGTTGCATAGTCTTTGGTAGTAGCTTTAATATTTGTTCTAAAGTCCATTTCCAAACCAAACTGTTCGGCAAGAGTCTTTTCCGCCCCAACAAAACCCAAAGCCAATAGAACCAGATCACAATCCCACTGTTTTTCTGTATTTGGAATTTCTTTTAATTGTGGGCGCTCGCCTTCTTTAAAAATCCATTCTACTTCAACCGTTTTCAAGCCCTTTAGATTTCCATTTTTGTCACCGAGAAACTCTTTTGTGGAAACACTAAAATGGCGTTCTACCCCTTCTTTATGAGAAGAAGTTGTTTTTAATCTCATTGGCCAATATGGCCAGGGCTGGTTTGCCGGTCTGCCTTCTGAGGGTTTACCCAAAATTTCAAAATTTGTCACCGATTTTGCTCCATGCCGATTGCTAGTTCCAATACAATCTGAACCGGTATCACCTCCACCAATTACAATTACATTCTTATTCTTCGCCGAGAGAATACTTTCAAAATCCACCAATCCATCTACATATTGATTATTCATTTTTAGAAAATCCATAGCCTGATGAACTCCTTTTAAATGATTCCCTTTTATTGGGATACCTCTTCTTTCAGTGGCTCCACCAGACAATAATACAGCGTCGAAATCGGCCTTAATTGTTTCGATACTTATATTTACACCAACATGGGCATTTGTTCTAAACTGGATGCCCTCGGCTTCTAATATTGAAACGCGTCTATCTATAATGTTCTTTTCTAATTTAAAATCTGGAATCCCATAGCGTAACAATCCTCCTATCTTAGCATCACGTTCAAATACTGTGACAAGATGACCCGCTCTATTTAACTGCTGCGCTGCTGCTAAACCTGCAGGCCCTGAACCGATAACCGCAACCTTCTTAGTTGTTCTTTTCTCTGGCGGATTTGCATGTACCCAACCTTCTTCAAATGCTACCTCTACTATATTTTTTTCGATATTTTCAATAGTAACGGGATCTTCATTTATCCCGAGGACACAAGCCTCTTCGCATGGTGCGGGGCATAATCGACCTGTAAATTCTGGAAAATTATTTGTGGCATGTAAAATTTGTGCGGCTTCTTTCCAACGGCCTTTGTAGACCTTGTCGTTGAAGTCTGGGATAAAATTACCCAGCGGACAACCACTATGACAAAACGGAATACCGCAGTCCATGCAGCGAGCACCCTGCTCCTTCAATTTATTTTCCTTTAAAGGAACCGTAAATTCATTATAATTTTTTAGGCGGTCTTCAACTTTTTTAGTGTCTTCATCAACACGCTTGTATTCTAAAAATCCTATCGTTTTTCCCATAATATTATAATTCTACAAGGTTTTCATTTGCTAATCTTAAGAGCGCCTGTTTATATTCTTCTGGCAGGACTTTTATAAACTTCGGCAAATGGAGTTGCCAATTTTCCAGAATTCGCTGTGCAAAAGGGCTCAATGTGGCATTGTAATGATTTTCAATTAGACTTTTTAATTCTGAAATATCCTCAGACACCTCTACGCGTTCTAAGTTCAATCCTTCTTTGTTGCAATTCATAGTAAAGGTCTCGTTCGCATCGTATATATATGCGATACCCCCACTCATTCCAGCTCCAAAATTTCTTCCAACTTCGCCAAGAATTACGGCCCTACCCCCTGTCATGTATTCACAGCCGTGATCTCCTATTCCTTCCACAACCGCGACAGCACCAGAATTCCGCACACAAAAACGCTCGCCCGCCTTTCCATTTATATAAACTTTCCCAGATGTAGCACCGTATAAGGCTACATTCCCAATGATGACGTTTTTTTCAGGAATTAGGGTTGAACTTTCCGGAACTTTCACAACCAACTTCGCACCAGACAATCCTTTGCCGAGATAATCATTTGCGTTCCCATTAATAATTAATGTAAGCCCATTTGTCGCAAAGGCACCAAAACTCTGGCCAGCAGAACCAGTAAAATTAATTTTTAGTGTATTATCTGGAAGTCCCTGCGCCCCATATATTTTAGAAATTTCATTACTTAAAATTGCGCCAAAAGCTCTATCTCTATTGGTTATTTTTGATTCTAAAACTGTTTTTTCTTTTCGAAATAAAGCGGGATGTGCCTTCCTAATAATCTTAAAGTCCAAAGCTTTTTCCAAATCGTGATCTTGCTCCTCAGTATTGTACATTTTCGTTCCTTCAGGCGTGCTTACCTGATGCAGTATTGGGGATAAATCTAACCCATTGGACTTATAAAAATCAATTGTTTTATTACGATTCAATTTTTGAACTTGCCCCACCATTTCGTCCACTGATCTGAATCCAAGTTGAGCCATAATTTCACGTAATTCTTGGGCCACGAAGTACATAAAGTTCACCACATGTTCTGGTTTCCCTTTAAATTTTTTACGCAACTCCGGATTTTGAGTTGCAATCCCAACAGGACATGTGTTTAGATGACAAACGCGCATCATCACACAACCTGATGCCACCAAAGGCGCAGTTGCAAATCCAAACTCTTCTGCACCCAATAAACAAGCTACTGCAACATCTCTACCCGTTTTTAATTGACCATCACATTCCAATACAACACGATTTCTTAAGTTATTCATAACTAAGGTTTGCTGTGCCTCAGCCAGTCCTAACTCCCATGGCAATCCTGCATGTTTCATAGAGGTCAATGGAGTAGCCCCAGTCCCACCGTCATGACCCGAGATTAAAATTACATCTCCCTTTGCCTTCGCAACTCCTGCAGCGACCGTACCTACTCCTACCTCAGAAACCAATTTCACATTGATTCTGGCATCCCTGTTAGCAGATTTTAAATCATAAATAAGCTGTGATAAATCTTCTATAGAATAAATGTCGTGATGCGGTGGTGGTGAAATCAATCCGACATAAGGAGTTGAATTTCTGGTTTTAGCGATATCTGGATTTACTTTTGGCCCGGGTAGCTGGCCTCCTTCTCCAGGTTTTGCACCTTGCGCCATTTTAATTTGAATTTCTGCAGCGTTTGTAAGGTAATTTGAAGTCACACCAAAACGGCCGGAAGCTACTTGCTTAATAGCCGAGTTTTTCCAATCCCCGTTTGAATCCTTGTAAAAACGCACCTCGTCTTCTCCTCCCTCACCCGAATTACTTTTACCTCCAATACGATTCATGGCAATCGCCAAATTCTCATGTGCTTCTTTACTAATTGATCCATAAGACATTGCCCCCGTTTTAAAGCGCTTAACAATTTTAGTCCATGGCTCAACTTCCTCTAATGGGATAGGGTCATAATTAGTAAATTCAAACAACCCTCGAATCGTCATTAGTTTCTTGGTTTGCTCATTTACCAAATCTGAATATTCTTTAAAGGTACTGTGCTTATTACTTCGCACAGATTCTTGTAATTTAGCAACTGTAAGCGGATTAAAAGCATGCTTTTCTCCACTTCGTCTCCATTTATATTGTCCGCCAAAATCTAAACTTAAATTGCCATCTATCGCAACTGTATTATAGGCTTTTCGATGTCGTTTAGAAATTTCTCTTTCAATTTCCCTTAGACCAATTCCTTGAATCCTTGTTACCGTATTTGGAAAATAGTCGTTGACCACTTTGGTGTTTAAGCCTATACATTCAAAAAGTTGCGAACCTCGGTAAGAGTTCAGCGTTGAAATACCTATTTTATTCATCACTTTAAGAATTCCCAATCCAACAGCCTTATTGTAATTATTTATAGCTTCTAAATAATCAATCCCTTGAATTTCTTGCTCTTCAACTTGCTTAGAAACAATTTCGTTTACGATGTATGGATTCACAGCACTTGCACCAAATCCAAACAGCAAAGCAAAATGATGTACTTCTCGGGGTTCGGCCGATTCGATAATAAGACTTACTCTCGCACGTTTCCCAATTTTATACAATTCATGATTTATATAGGAACAAGCCAACAATGCCGGAATTGGTGCCATTTTTTTATTAACTCCCCTATCGGAAAGAATGATGATATTACCGCCTTCATCAATTGCTTGAGACGCTTGTTTTACAAGATTGATAAGCGTTCGTTCTAGTTCATTTAACCCCTTATCCACTTCATATAACATAGTTATTGTCGTTACTACAAAGTCTGGATTTTGTGTGTAATTTTTAATCTTATCTAAATCGTGTTTTGAAATAACCGGATTTTGAATTTTGAGTTTCCTGCACTGATCCTCATTGATTTTGAAAATATTTGTGTCGCTTCCAAGTGTTAAACTAATGTCCGTGATTAATTCTTCTCGAATCCCATCCAATGGCGGATTAGTTACTTGTGCGAACAACTGCTTGAAGTAGTTGTATATGAGTTGTGGTTTTTCAGAAAGTATAGCAATCGGACTATCATTACCCATAGAGCCTATTGGTTCTTTACCTAATTGTGACATAGGCTGTATGATAATCCCTAAGTCCTCTTCAGTATAACCAAAAACGATTTGTCGCTTTTCCAAAGGATCTTCTTTATGTTTTATTGGTCCTTTTTTTGGAGGAATATCTGCTAAATGCACTAAGTTCTTATCCAACCATTTCTTATAGGGATGTCTTGAGACTATTTCATCTTTTATTTCCTGGTCATTAATAATACGTCCTTGGTTCATATCTACTAAGAACATTTTCCCAGGTTCCAATCGACCATGACTGGCTACATTTTTCGGAGCAATTTCAATCACGCCAGTCTCAGAAGACATAATCACAAAACCATCTTTCGTAACGGTATAACGAGAGGGCCTCAATCCGTTTCTATCGAGAACGGCTCCAATATAGTTACCGTCCGTAAAAGGTATAGATGCAGGGCCATCCCAGGGCTCCATGATGCACGAATTATATTCATAAAATGCTCTTTTAGCTTCAGACATATAAGGGTTCTTCTCCCAAGCTTCAGGTACGAGTATCATCATTACTTCGGGGAGAGAACGTCCTGTCATCAATAGGAGCTCCACCAACATATCCATTTGCGCTGAATCTGATTTGCCTGGTAAAATAATCGGAAAAATATTTTTAATTTCATCATTAAACCAATCACTTTGCATGAGCTCCTGTCTGGATAATGTTCTCGTTACATTTCCACGGAGTGTATTTATTTCGCCATTATGGCACATATAACGAAATGGCTGCGCTAAATCCCAAGTTGGAAAAGTATTGGTAGAAAAACGCTGATGCACGAGGGCTAACCGGGTTACAAATAAAGGATCTGTTAGATCTTTGTAGAACAGTTTTATATCTTCAGGGATAAGCAACCCTTTATAAATAATGATTTTGGTAGAAAGACTCGGCAAATAAAAAAATGCTAGCTCTGAAATTTTGGAATTGTTGATTTCGTGTTCCGTTTTCTTCCTTGCAATAAAAAGCTTTAGGTTAAATTGAAAATCATCAAGAGTTGTATTTGCTTTTCCAATAAATATTTGTTTGATAAATGGTTGAGTAACCGCAGCGATTTCGCCAAGGACCGATTCGTCAACGGGTACATCCCTCCAACCAATTACTTCAAGTCCTTGTTCTCTAATGTGCTTTTCAAATATATCTATACAGTACTTCCTCTGGTTCTTCCGTTTAGGTAAAAAAACATTGCTAACTGCATATTCCCGCTCTTTTGGTAAATTAAATGAACAGTTCTTTACAAAAAAGTCATGCGGAATATCAATTAAAATACCTGCCCCATCACCAGTTTTTCCATCGGCATTTACCGCTCCTCTATGCTCTAACTTTTCTAAAATTTGAAGAGCCTTATGAATTATATTATTTGACTTGATTCCTTTTAAACTGCAAATAAAACCCGCGCCACAATTATCGTGTTCAAATTCTGGCAAATACATCCCTTGTTTCTTCAACATAAGCATCAAATTTTAAGTATAAATTGAAAGTATATTTTAGACAATATAACAACATTGAATTCACATATCATAATGTACAATTCACTTTTCCGAATATGAAAATAAGAGGCCATTAAAAAAATGAATATCTCAATTTGACCCTTGTTATTTTATGATAATAGCAAAATAAAAAACGGCTAATTTGAGTTTTCTTTGATTTAAATGAAGCAAACTAGAATTTTCGTTGAATTATAGTTAGTGAAAATTGACAATAAATAAAATATTATCAAAAAACTCATTATTGAAAAAACAAAATATTATCAATATTTTATACACCCCCTAATTTTATAGGGTTATAATTATCAATCTTATATATTTTTCATTTTATACCCTATTTTTTTTAGGGTTAAAAATAAATAATATAGATTTATCGCTTAATTAATCCAAAAAATGACATTTAGTATGAAGAAAATTACACTTTTAGTTTTGACACTAATTTATGCCTCACTTGTGTTTTCTCAGGAAGAAGATAAAAGCAATAAAAAGTTCTCCTTTAGTGGAAGCGTTGACACTTATTTCAAAAGAAATATTAGCGCTCCTTCAAAGTCTCTAGAGGACGCAAATGGCGACCCCTATTTCATAACTCCAGCAACAGCTTTTGCAAACAGAAATGGGTTCGGCCTTGGAATGGCCAACTTAATCGCAAGCTATGAAGGAGAGAAGGTTGGGTTTGTAGCCGATCTAGGGTTTGGACCTCGCGCTGAAGATGCAGTGTTTTTATCTGTAGGCTCAAGTAATATTGTAAATCAGCTTTATATGTTCTGGAATGTTAGCGAAAACGTGAAACTTACCATCGGGAATTTCAACACCTTTCTTGGCTATGAGGTTATTTCTCCTATTGGAAATTTTAACTACAGTACTTCTTATATGTTCTCATATGGCCCGTTTTCACACACAGGAATAAAAGCCGATATAGCCCTGGGGGATGTTTCATTAATGTTTGCAGTTATGAATCCTACCGATTACACCGAAATTAATATAGACGACAGCTATACTTTTGGAGGTCAAGTGGGATATAAAGGACAGTTCTTAAATGTACTTTATGGCGACCAATTAGGCGGTATTCCAACATTTCAAATTGATTTTACTGGTGGACTTGACATAGATGACTCCTTCTTTTTAGGTCTTAACGCAACTTATAATGACACCAACAAAGCATCTTTTTATGGCGTTGCCTTATACCCACAATATGAAATCACAGATACTTTCACACTTGGCGCAAGGGGAGAGTATTTTGCCGAAACAGATGGTGGAGTAGGTGCTATTGGATCCTACGACCCTAAAGGTGATGCGTCAGTATTTGCAGCTACTCTTACCGGAAGCTACTCCGTAGGAAGTTTTACTATTAAACCAGAACTGCGCCTAGATAGCACTAGCGAAGAATCCTTCGTAGATAATGACCTAAAACCCACGAAGTCTTTGTCTTCTTTTCTAGTAGCCGCAATTTATGAGTTCAACTAAAAGAAAGTCGCAAAACACCAATACAACAATTAGAGTATTGAGCGCTTATCCAAATTAACTTAAAACAAGATTCTTATTTAAAACACAATCGATTAATCATGAAAAAAATTGAAGCAATAATCAGAAAATCAAAATACAGTGCAGTACGGAACGCATTGCACGATGTAGGTGTAAATTTCTTTTCCTATTGGGATGTTACTGGATTAGGTAATGAAAAAGAAGGCCACGTCTATCGCGGTGTTTCGTATAGCACAAGTGATATACAGCGCAGGTATATTTCCATCGTTGTGAATGACGATTTTGAAGAACCTACAATTAAAGCAATTCTAGATTCGGCCGTAACTGGCGACGTTGGCGATGGAAAAATATTTGTTTCCGACGTAAAGGAATGCTACAGGATAAGAACAGGAGAAAAGGGTGGAAACACTTTAAAATAATCATCTAAACATTTATTATACTATGGAATTATTAACTATAAACAATGTATGGATGATGATCTGTACAGCACTTGTTTTCTTTATGCACTTAGGATTCGCTTTCTTGGAAATCGGATTGACAAGACAAAAGAATACAATAAACATTTTATTTAAAAACATATTCATTATCACAGTTGGTCTCTTATTATATGCCTTAGTAGGCTTTAATTTAATGTATCCTGGCGAATTTAATGGATTTCTAGGATTTGCAGGATTTGGCCTAGAGTCTCCATTGACGGCAGAAGGTGCTTTAGACCTCACATATAGTGAGGGATACACTTACTGGACCGACTTCCTTTTTCAGGGAATGTTTGCAGCGACGGCAGCAACAATAGTCTCTGGAGCTGTAGCCGAACGAATTAAAATTTTCCCTTTCATGATTTTTGTAATTCTCTATGTAGGTTTCATTTATCCAATCGCTGGATCATGGAAATGGGGTGGAGGTTTTCTGCAAGAACTAGAAACACCCTTTTACGACTTTGCAGGTTCCACACTGGTGCATTCAGTTGGTGGCTGGGCCGCTTTAGTAGCAGTATGTTTACTAGGCTCTAGAATTGGTAAATTTAAAAACGGGAAAATTCAGGCCATACCGGGTCATAATATTCCCTTAGCAACTGCAGGAGTTTTAATTCTTTGGCTAGGGTGGTTTGGTTTTAATGGGGGTTCTGTGTTATCTGCAGATCCTGGACTAACATCATTAACCTTGGTTACAACTTGTCTAGCGGCTGCTGCTGGAGGTGTACTTGCATCTCTTGTTTCTTATCTTAAATACAAAAACCTGGATCTCACTATGTTCTTAAACGGTATTCTTGGTGGTTTGGTTGGAATTACTGCGGGAGCAGATCAAATGAGCCCTACAGACGCAATAATTATAGGAGCCGTTGCCGGTGCTATAATTGTATTTGCTGTCTCATTAATCGATAGATTAAAATTAGATGACCCGGTTGGCGCTATCGCTGTTCACCTAGTTTGTGGTATTTGGGGAACTTTAGCCGTTGGTATTTTTGGTGAATTAGCAAGTGGCGCACAATTTGTCAGTCAGTTAATAGGTGTTGTAGCTTATGCTGCGATATGTATAACTTCGTCCTTTATAATACTATTTACACTAAAGAAAACTGTTGGCATTAGAGTTTCAGAGAAAGAGGAACTTGAAGGTCTCGATGGTTTTGAGCACGGAATGGATGCATATCCAGACTTTAGATTAAATGAGCATTAACCGTTGATTTAGCTCGTTAGATTTGTTTTGTTTTGTTTGTTAAAAAAACCTCGAAGTTTGCGGCTTCGAGGTTTTTATTTTATGACAGTTTTTACACCATTTTTTCATGCAATCTAGTATTCCTAATTTGACTTTTTTAGTTCTGCCAGCTATAAAATAAAGGCAGCGTGATACGAACAGGTTAGCGTATATTGAACCCTAGGACCAAAAACCTATACCGAGCCTATTTCAGAAATATCTTTGAGATACCACTTTACATGGTTAAATTATTGTAACAGAGATTTAGGCCGAATTTCGACTCGCATTGATATTTCCAAATAAAGAGCGCGTGACAATTTTCTCAAAAATCTTAATCCGTTCCTCATCCCTAACTTCGGCTTTCTCCAACTCTTGTATCTTTTTTAATGCATATTGCTGAATGGTTAGCAAAGGCAAAACAATAGACTCCCTCATAACAATTGAAGCCTTTCCGGAAGGTTCGTTTTCCATTAACGTATCATAGCCCGTGAGCTTTAATATAAGACGTTTCGAAATTTCATACTCAGCATAAATAATATCCCAAAAACCCCCAAACTCTTGGTCTTTAGACATATACTTTGTAAGGTCAAAAAAGGATTTTGACAAGGACATCATACTATTCTCTATCAAGGTTTTAAAGAAACTAGATTCGCTATAAAGGGCTTTAACTTTATCAAATTCACCACTATCCTCATAGTGCTTTAATGCAGAGCCAACTCCAAAGAAACCTGGCACATTTTGCTTCAATTGACTCCAAGAACCCACAAATGGAATCGCTCTTAAATCACCAAAAACCAATTTATTTGATTTCCCGCGCTTAGACGGTCTACTTCCAATGTTTGTTTTTGCATAGTACTTTAACGTACTCATTCGCTCTAAATAAGGCAAGAACATCGGGTGGCTTTTAAATTGAGAGTACGTTTCATAGCTTATTTTTGCCAAGGTATCCATAATCTCAATACTCGCTTTAGAATGACTTAAATTATTGTCATTTAAATGATTGTAAATACCAGAACTTATTAGCTGTTCGAGGTTATATTGAGACGAATCTAGGGTTCCAAAGTTCGAACTAATGGTTTGTCCTTGGATCGTTAGCTGCACCTCTTTATCTTCAATTGTGGGGCCAAGAGATGCATAAAATTGATGGGTTTTTCCTCCGCCTCTAGCCGGTGGACCACCGCGCCCATCGAAGAAGATTGCAGTAACGTTATACTTTCTCGAAATCTCCGTCAGGTGCTCTTTTGCCTTAAAGATGGCCCAATTCGCCATTAAATACCCGCCATCTTTCGTGCCATCGCTAAAGCCAAGCATGATCGTTTGTCTGTTCCCTCTTTCTTCTAGATGCTTCTTATATGCTGGTATATTGTATAACTCTTCCATCACCTGAGGTGCATTTTCTAAATCGGTAATGGTCTCAAACAAAGGACCAATATCAATAGTCAATTTATCTTGAAACGCAACCAGCTTAAGCATAGCAAATAATTGCATTACATTTAAAGCGGTTTGATTATTACTTATGATATAGCGATTGGCTGCCCGCTCCCCATTTGTATTCTGGATTGTCTTTATTGCTTTTATGGTATTTAAAGTACTTAAAACGTCAGAATCCGTAAAAATGGAAAGATCGATCGTATCATCAACTTCAGATAAAATAATCGATTGCTCTTTTTCTGGAAGACTTAGAAACTGCGGTGTAAATATTTTGTTTCCCGATTCAACAAGACATTCCACCATATTTGTAAAGACATCATTGTGAACACGGCTATCTTGTCTAATATCTAAAATCGCAAAATGAAAACCAAAAAGATGCACTTTATTAATCAGACTAGTGATTTCTGTAACATACAGTGACTGATGCTCTTTAATAATAACCTCTTTAATCGCTTTCAATTCAGAAATAAATGCATCAAAACTAATACCGTCGATTGCATTGTGATTTAAAACGCTTTCGTATAATTTTTTTTCAAGAAGGTCCACCCGTTCCTCGACTCCATCGAAAGATAGTTTGCGTTTTAATGATCGCACGTCCCGATAATAATTTTTTATAACTGTCTCCTTAAGTCTACTGGCTACTTTCAGCGTAATTTCGGGGGTCACAAATGGATTTCCATCCCGATCGCCTCCTGGCCAAAAACCTATATTTAATATGTCGTTATCTATTGGTTTATCTCCAAATATATTTTGCTGAATGTAATCGTAAATACTTCCGAATGATTTATAAAAAACATTCTCCAAATACCATATTAAACTAACAGCTTCATCGTAAGGTGTTGGCTTTTTATGTTTAAAAAAAGGCGTTTTTCCTAATTGAGCGAGTAGATTTGTAATTGAAGGCAAATCGTCTTTTTCTATAGCTTCCGTTAAATCTGTAATAATTCCTAAGACTGGTCCAGGGTAAAACTGCGTAGGATGAGCCGTTAATACAATGCGAACCTTAAATTCTTCGAGATTGGCCCGTAAATCGGGTAATTTATTGTTCAGTGTAGCAGACTCTTTCAAACTCCTCAAGGTTCCAATTCCATCCATATTATTTACTATGGGAAATGCCGCGTCCTCAATAGCGTCGAACAATACGACCTGACGTTCGATATATTGAATAAATCGAAACAACAAATTTATTTGACTCTCCTCTGAACGCCTCGCCTGATACTTTTTAAAAAAAGAAGTAACTATCTTCGTAGGGTCATCTCCCTTGGAAAATCCATTTTTACACGTCTCATGGAATAATGGTAATAAGACTCCAGTTTTTGCAATAGTATCGAAAGGCAAAGTCATAAAAATACTATTGTATATTTGATACTTTGACAATACGTTTTGATTAAATCGGGTAAGCTTAGGCTGTGTTGACATCTTTTTTATTTGTAACTGTTAAAAATACTAAAGACCACTAAATAATCCCCACACTAAGCATACTATTTACTGATTATTCGTCGAAAACGATATAGCAAATACCAAAGCCGATAAACAAATGATTTTTTTTTTGAATTCAACAATTTAATTTGCTTTGAATTTTATAATCATAATATTATATGTACTTTTGAACCCTTAAAATGAGGAAAGATTTGACTGATTGCAACCTCCATAAAAAATGCTAAAGGCAGTGTAAACTTCCTTCGACGCTTTCGTCAAATCACACTTAGAAACTTAATTAAAAAAAGCATTTTATGGCTTATTTATTTACTTCGGAAAGTGTTTCTGAAGGACACCCAGACAAAGTTGCAGATCAAATTAGTGACGCACTAATTGACAATTTTTTAGCCTTCGATCCAGAATCCAAAGTAGCTTGTGAAACCCTAGTAACAACAGGGCAAGTTGTACTTGCCGGAGAAGTAAAAAGTGACACTTATTTGGATGTTCAAAAAATCGCAAGAGATGTCATCAATAAAATAGGATATACCAAGAGTGAATATATGTTCGACGGTAGTTCATGTGGTGTTTTCTCAGCGATCCATGAACAGTCACCAGATATAAATCAAGGTGTAGACAAAGCCAACAAGGAAGAGCAAGGTGCAGGGGATCAAGGAATGATGTTCGGATACGCAACCGACGAGACAGAAAACTATATGCCTTTGGCATTAGAGCTTTCTCATCAACTATTAAGAGAACTTGCAGAATTAAGACGTGAAGGAAATGAAATTCCATATTTACGTCCGGATTCAAAATCTCAAGTAACCATAGAATATAGTGATGATAACGTACCTCAGCGCATTGATGCCATTGTTGTTTCGACGCAGCACGATGATTTCGATGAAGATGAGGGTGTGATGCTAGAAAGAATAAAAAAAGACATTATTTCTATGCTAATACCACGAGTAAAGTCAAAATTTCCTGCAAACATTCAAGCGTTGTTTAACGACGATATTACATATCATATCAACCCAACAGGAACATTTGTAATTGGAGGACCTCATGGGGACACTGGGCTTACAGGAAGAAAAATTATTGTAGATACTTACGGTGGAAAAGGAGCACATGGTGGTGGAGCTTTTTCAGGAAAAGATCCATCTAAAGTAGATCGATCTGGTGCTTACGCAACAAGACATATTGCTAAGAATTTAGTAGCGGCGGGATTGTGTAAAGAAATATTGGTACAGGTTTCATACGCCATTGGCGTAGCGAAGCCAACAAGTATCAATGTAGACACTTATGGAACAGCTAAGGTGAATATGACTGATGGTGAAATAAGTAAAGTTGTAGAGAACATTTTTGACATGCGTCCTTACTTTATTGAGCAACGTCTAAAACTAAGAAACCCCATCTATTCCGAAACTGCCGCCTACGGACATATGGGTAGAGATTCAGAAAAGAAAAACGTGACATTTACATCTCCAACAGGAGAAAGCGTAACAAAAGAAGTTGAAACTTTTACTTGGGAAAAGTTGGATTACGTGGATCAAGTGAAAGACGCCTTCAATCTATAAGATTTATCACAATAGCTTTTATCAAAATAGCATAACAGCTCTATAAAAAAGTAAAGTCCAATTGAATTTAAACATCATTTGGACTTCACTTTTTTTATGCTATTCTACTTGCCTCCGTCTCTTTCTGGGGAACGAGGTTTCGGCCAGGTTGCCTGCTTACCGGTTCTTCTGCTAATTGGCAAAACACTTTGCTCCTTTGATGTACGATTAGGATCTTCGCAAGCCATATACGTTAAAATTGCGGCTAAAATCACATTGCTTCTCACATCGTCAAAAACAATTTTATCATAGGTATCTCTATTTGTATGCCAGGTATAATCCCAATAAGACCAATTTAGCGAGCTTAAATTAAATGAAGGCGCTCCAGCAGCTAAAAAAGATGCATTGTCTGATCCACCTCCACTCGGGGAGCCCGGGAATGTTGTTTCAATAGGCTCTTTAATATCCTTCGGAACTGGATGTAACCATCTTCCCAAATAATCATAGGCGTGTAAAAATCCTGCTCCTGAAAGCCTAACTACTCTCCCGGTACCATTATCCTGATTGAAGACAGCCTGAATATTCTTTACAATTTCTGGATGATCTTCTACAAACGCTCTTGATCCATTGAGACCTTGTTCCTCACTTCCCCAATGGCCTACCAAAATGGTACGCTTCGGATTGGGATACATTTTCTTCAGAATTCGCATTGTTTCCATCATCACTAAGGTTCCTGTTCCGTTATCAGTAGCGCCAGTTCCGCCATCCCAAGAATCGAAATGTGCAGATAATATGACATATTCATCAGGTTTTTCAGTCCCTTTAATTTCGGCAATGGTATTGAAGTTTGGCACCCTGCCTAATTCCTTCGATTCAGCAACAATTTTAATTCTGGGCTTGTCTCCATATGCCACCATTCTATATAGCATCGAATAATCTTCAAGTTCCAAATCGACCGTTGGGATTGTTTTGGTTCTTGCACTAAAAATTTTATTCACCCCGAAACCTCGTGACCAATTACTTGCTACTATTCCGACAGCTCCAGCATTTTCAAGTGCTAAAGTTAATGTTCTTCTATTATACCCTGTATTCCTCATATTGTTTCTCCAGTCGGTCGTTTGTGCCTTGCGGTCTTCCTTCATTTTCTCAAAAGACGCCTCAGTAGCAAACTCCTCCCAATTATAATCGGGTCGTCCAGTTGGTTGATTCATAGAGATCATAACAAGCTTCCCTTTTACATTTGGGAGCCATGTATCGAAAGCTAGAGAATCTTTAACCATAGGAAGTGTTATCAACTCTGCTGTAACTCCCTCACTAGAAGTGCTGGGATTCCAAGCTAATTGTGTTCCGTCAAGTGTTTGAAGTCTAGGATGAACCATATCAATATGCGTTATACCTCTTTCCCATCCGCGCCATTCGCCCCACTTTTCATTTTTTGCAGGAATTCCCCAAGAACTGTATGTATTCACAGCCCAATCGTTGGCCTGTTTCATTTGAGGAGTTCCAACTAATCTGGGACCTATCTTGTCCATTAGCTCATAGCCAAGTCGCTCAAGTTGAGAATTTTCTGTGGCTTCCTTAATAATATTGTCAATTACAGGGTCTTTTTCTTGTGCCTGAAGTGCAAAACTTCCAAGAAATAAAACTACTGCGCTAAATTTTACAAAATTTTTCATTTTTAGATGGATTGATTTAGTTGAAGTCAATTATACTTGAAATCTAAAAATACAATTAATTTAACTAATTGAACATAAAAGGTAAGGTTGGAATAATAGAAAACAAAAAACCATGAAATCATAATTCCGGCTTAAGAAACAAACATATTGGTGGTCTCGTCTTTAAATAATATTGTGATCTTTAGCTTTTTGCACAGCTTCAATTTTACTATGTACTTGTAATTTTTTGTAGATATTCTCAATATGTTTTCGAACCGTACCTGGCGATAGAAACAAATTGTCGGCAATGACTGTATAGCTTAGTCCTTTACTTAACTGCTCCAAGACCTCAACTTCACGCTTAGAAAGAGAAATTTCTAGTTGGTCTTTCGGGTTTTGTATCTCAATTGGATTTCGCAATAATTTTAAGGTTTTTAAAGCTATTGATGGATTCATAGCAGCACCTCCATTTAAGGTCTCCATAATTCCTGAATAAAGAACATCGGGCTTTATTTCTTTAAGCAAGTAACCGTCTGCTCCTGCTTTAATTGCATTAAAAATATGCTCATCATTATCGAATGCGGTTAGCATAATAATTTTAAGCTGAGGGTATTTTTGCTTTACCACTTGCGTTGTTTCAATTCCGTTTAAAACTGGCATTTCGATGTCCATTAGGATAAGGTCCAAATTATGATTCTCCTCTAATTTGATCAATAGCTCACTCCCGTTTAATGAAGTATGTTTTACCACAACATCTTCAAAGAAGGAGAGCTTTTCTTTTATCGCGTGAATAAGAAACGAATTATCGTCTACTATGGCTATTTTGATTGTCATTGGCTATTTAGCTGAATTAAAGATACTTAAAAATAAGACAATTCATTGTAGAAAAAATACGACAGATGTCGTATTTTCATCACTAGCATTGATAAACACATAGATTTAGCTGTCCTTTAAAGGTATCTCTATACGTACTGTAGTTCCATTAGAAACTAAAGAATTTATCTCGACATTAGCGCCAATTTCACGACCTCTTTTCTCCATATTTAAAATCCCGTTTCCATCCTTTATTTTTTCTTTGTCAAAACCTTTTCCATTATCATTAATGGAAATTATGAAACTATTTTCCCCATCTGAAATTTTCACAATAATTTCAGAAGCTTCCGAGTATTTAAGAGCATTGTTCACAGCTTCCTGTATAATTCGGTAGATATTCATGCCTTCTACAGAAGTAAATAGATATGCTACATTAATATTTGAGTCAATATCAAAATTGAACCTTGTTTTTTCCGAAGCTATCTTCGCAGTGTCAATAAAATTAGAAATTCGGGCTTGAAGATCTTCAAACGTGATATTATTCTTATTCATTGCCCAAATAGTATCCCGCAGTTCATAAATGGTTTGAGAAGTAAAGTCGCTAATACCAGATAATTTCCCAGACAATTTATCTCCCATGTCCTTAAAACCATACTTTAAATTATCAATTGAAGAAATAATAAATGTTAGCTGGGAACCAATATTGTCGTGCAAATCTCTGGATATTCGAAGCCGCTGCTCCTGCAACTTGTTTTGAGTTTCTATTTTAACTAAGGCCGATTTTAACTCCCCTTCCTTTTTAACTTGGTTGTTTTTTATTTTTTGCTGATTGTATACTAGATAGCCCAATAAACCTAATAGTATTGCTAAGCCGAAGGCCCCATAGATTAATGTATTCTTCTGTCTGACCTCTAGATCCTTTTCCACCAATTCTGCTCTTTGTCTTAAAATTTCGTTTTCCTTCTTCTCCGATTCGTATTTAGTCTCTACCTCAGCTATAATACGTGCATTATCCTCATTAAGAATAGAATCTTTTAGTTGGATGAAATTCTTTAAATAAGAATTCGACCTTTTTAAGTCTCCTTTCCCCTCATACAATTCCGACAATGCGGCAAAAGCGGTTTCCTTAATTTTTTTAAGATCATATTGATTTGCTAAATCCAGCCCTCCTTTCAAATAACTCTCAGCTTTTGTATATTCACCTTGCTCAATAAAAAGTTCGCCCATATTGACCAACGAATTGGCCTTTCCGTTTGTATCTTCTATAACATCTCTTAAAGCTAATGATCGGTTATAAAATTTTTCTGCCTTTTCGAAATCTCTTAATTTCGTCCAACAGATTCCAATATTGCTAAGCTCTATGGCCTGATTAATTTTATCATCTATTTGAGTACTAATCGAAAGCGCTTTTTCATAATCCTTAATCGCTTCCTTATACTTTTCTTGATGGATATGGATTGCTCCAACATTATTATAGCCATTAATCAACCCATCAAAATTTCCGAGGCCTTCTTGTATTAAAAGCGCCTTTGTAAGATAATCTGTAGTTTTATCAAAGTCCTGCATATAATAATAAACGATTCCAATATTATTGTATGCTTGCGCGATTCCGTTTTCATTCTTTAATATTTCTTCGGCTTTGAGTGCTTCAAACAACAGCGGAATTGCTTTTTGATATTCCCCTTTTCTTATATGTATAGTGGCTATATTATTCTTTACTACGGCAATACCTTTTATGCTATTTGCCGCTTCTATTAACTCCATCGCAGCGTCATAATTGATTAGTGCATTTTCATAGTCAGTTTTTCTTTCATAATAATTCCCAAGCACATTTAGGTTCTCCCACTGTCCATCGGTATAATTTAGTTTTTTTGCAAGTACTATACCTTCTTCAGCAAATCCTTTTGCACTGTCCAAATGCACCACATTATAATGGGCGGCTATTTTACGAAATAGAGTTACCTTAGAAGTATCCGCCGGAGATTCGTTTAAAACAATTAATAAGCTATCAATGTTTTTTACGGTTTGCTGCGAATATGCATAAGACGCAATGAAAGTGAAGAAAATTCCGAAGAGTATATTATTTCTTTTCATCTAAAAACTTTTAATAAAAATAATCAAATATTTATTTCTGGCTGAATAATAAGTGCTTCAGACAGGTTGTGACTTAGGAACTTATAGCTGTCTAGACCTTTTTTTCTGATCAAAACTTGAAGTTTGTTTACTGCTAATTCATCACCCAAAATTAAAAGACGTTGCTCATGCAATTGGTTAACCTGGTTGTTCTTCAGAAAAAAACACAACCACATCCCTATGGAAATAGAAATGACAGTTAAGACAATAACAAGTTGGTCCAAAGGCATGACTTTCATTAATTAAGCACTAAAGGTACATTCACTTTTACATTTAAAACATACGGCAACTGTCGTATAAAACTATGCGTCAAAACTAACTACGACAGTAGTTCCTTCTCCTAGATCTGAAATGATTTTGGCCGTCCCGCCCAGATCTTTTGCTCGCTTGCGGATATTAGCCAACCCATTCCCTTTTTCAATGGTTGACTCATCAAATCCACTCCCGTCGTCCTTGATTTCCACTTTATAGGTATCGTCTATTTTGGAAACTGAAACAGAAACCGAAGAAGCGGCAGCATATTTAAGTGAGTTGTTAACAGCTTCCTGTATTATTCTATAAATATTCATTCCTTGCACCGAGGAAAATATTTCATCTAAATCCAATCCTTCTGCAATACTAAAATTAAATGAGATTTTATCTTCTGCCCTATTTGCTGTATTAATAAAATTTGAGATCCTAGCTTGCAGATCTTCCCAGGTGATGTTATTTTTATTCATCGCCCAAATAGTATCTCTCAATTCATAAATAGTCTGAGAAGTAAAGACACTTATGCCAGATAATCTTTCAGACAGTTTATCTCCCATATCTTTAAATCCATACTTTAAATTGTTTATCGATGAAATAATAAATGTTAGCTGGGAACCAATATTGTCGTGTAGATCTCTTGAAATTCGAAGACGCTGCTCCTGTAATTTATTTTGAGTTTCTATTTTATACAAAGCCGCTTTCAATTCTCCTTCTTTTTGAAGTTGACGATTTTTCAACTTTTGCTGACTGTAGAACAAATACCCCGCTAATGCTAAGAGAACTGCCAGCGCCAGACTTCCGAAGATGTAACTATTCTTCTGCTTTATTTTCAATTTGCTTTCTGCGAGATTTGCTCTAGTTTCGGCAAGGTCCTTCTCTTTTTTTTCAGTTTCGTATTTCGTCTCTAGCTCGACAACTTTTTCAGCTCTTTCGATATTAAAAATTGAATCACGAAGCAAATAAAACGCTTCCTGTTTATTAAGAGAACGTCTGTAATCTCCAATTTTTTTATAAAACAAGGCTTCCTTTTGCAACACATCCCGAGTCTTTTCAATGCTCTTACTTTGCTGCGCAAAATTATTGGCTTCTAAAAAATAGGTCTTTGCCAACGTATTTTCGCCTTCTTCATAGGCTATGGTAGCTAAATTGGTATAGTTTGTGGCTAAATTATAATCGCGTTTTCTTATTTTATTAATTACCAAAGACCGATTTATAATCTTTTTTGCTTCTGAATATTTTTTCTCCTTTAGTAAAGTGTTGCCAATATTGTTGAAAACGAATCCATAATAAATAGAATCATCAACCTTTTTTAATAGATCAAGGTTCTTATAATGGTAAAATAACGCACTATCTGGTTTTTTCCAATCGTCAAAATTTATCCCAATAGCATTATTGGCAATAATAAGATACTTATAGTTTTTATTCGTAGCCTTGTCCATAATCGCGTAGGCCTTTTTACCATATTCCACCCCTTTTTCATAATCTTCAAAGTCGTGATAAATAACAGCTTTATCCGAGTTATGAAGTGAAATCATTGCTGTATCCTTCAATCTTTCGGCTAGCGTCAGAGCATCCTGAATGCTTTTTAGAGCTTCGTCATAATTCCCCCTATTTAGATGAACATAGTGCGTTTCCAGAAATACCTTCCGAAGTCTTTCCAAGCTATCTAAATCTTGAAGTAGTGGTCTTACCCTTTCAGAATAAAACAAGCTACTATCTATCTGGTCTTTGTTATAAGCACTGTAAAACTTATAATAGAGGTAATTGGCCGAATCTGACTTTGTAGAGATACTTTTGTTTGCTTGGGAAAAATAGTAATCTGAAGAGTCTTTACTTTTAAAGGCTTTTTCAAGTAAAGTATTCAAAACTGAATTAGCCTGAGCCAGGGTAATTGTAGAGAACAATCCGAAAATTACTAAGAAAACATACCTCATAATGGACCAAATTTATGACCTAAGATAATCAAAAAATAAACCCCATACTGGTTAGAGTTTTTTAAACTGCGGGAAGTTGGGAGCTGGGAGCGGGAAGTTGGAAGTTAATTATAATTTCATAATCACCGATTTGTTATCTCCCTAAAAAAACCGGAGAAGTGTTTTGCAACATTTCCTCCGGTTAAACATAAAAACCTTAACATTGAGATTTTCTTAAATAGATTTTAGTTTTATTGAAAGTTAAGGTTAAAAGCACCTTCAGTAATGACTTTCATGGTCGTTCCATTTTGTTCTTTCCCACTAAAATTAAATGTTCCCTTAATAGCTGTTGCTGTTTTTTCAGAAACAGCTACCTGCCCCACTAAACCGCTACCTGAATAAGGTGCAACCCAAGATTTGGTAGCTGTAGGGTTACTTATATTCGCTTCGGTATATGTGGCTACATGAGCAATACTAGTTGCAGTGGAAAACTCATACGTTCCAACTCCATTGAATGCATTAATTAAAATAAGGATCGCTTTTCCAGTTGCGTCGGAAGATTGAAGCCTAATAGTAGTAACTCCGCCAGCGGTAATTTCTGTAGCTAGAGCAACTACATCTCCAGAGTAACTGGCTCCATCAACCTTGGCGCTTAGTGTTCCTGGGCCAGCACTAGTGGTGGCTCCGCCATCGTCATTTTTATTACATCCTGTAAATACTAATGATAAGCATATTACTGCTAAACAAAGTGTGTTTTTAATCGTTTTCATGATTGTGGTTTTTAAGTTATTAATAAGGCAAAGATGCCCTATAAACCACATTAGAAACAATACGGCAATTGCCGTATTCTTAGAATTTTAAATCTGGAAGTTGTTGTTTAAGCAGCACTATTTTTCGCTCTAAGCCTTTTAAAAACGATTGATGTGCGTCGCTTTCTGGATTAAATGGACGATGCAGTAAACCAGCCTGTACAGTAGCGATTTCTTTCTGTAACGCCTCCGTTTCTGGTGCTATCCAGACGCCTTTAAATTGCTCCCATATAATGGTAATAGCAGTCTTATTGGGGTGAACCATATCCTCATTGTAAAAACGATAATCACGCAGCTCATCCATCATGATTTCATAGGCAGGGAAATAGTAAACTCTTTGTCTTGGATCAATTAACTCTTGCAAACCTGTAATTAGATGTGCCTTGCTAATAGAGTTTTCTACAAAACCATCTTTTAAATGCCGTACTGGAGAAATAGTATGTACAAATGCAACCAGAGGATTGATATCTCTAATCAAGGTTAAAGTGTTTTCAATACTGGCCGATATTTCTTCAACCGTAAGTAACTCTTTTAAGAATTTTTTCTGCGGAATTTTATGACAATTGGCAACTATAGAATCTGATTCGATATATCGATAGGCCCAAGCGGTCCCATACGTGAAAATAATATGTGAGGCAGAGAGAAGGTATTCCCGAAGTTCTTTTAGCTTTTTGTTCAATGCGTTTAACAAAGCATCTTTTTGAGTATGACTTAAGCTTGAATGCACTTCAAAACAATGCCATTGTTCATTCTGAAAGACTAGATCTACCTCTGTATAAAGATCTTCATTTATTGCTCTTGTAATGAGTTTTTCAATAGCAAGAGGATGAAATACAATTCCAAACGGATTGACAAGTACGCGAAATTTATAAAACGCCAGGCGCTCCCCAATATTTTCAGTAAAACAAGAACCCATCATTAAGACCTCTGATTTATAATCTATAGGATGAAGCTCCGGCTGCAATGGAATACGGGTTTGTAATTTCATGAATCTCTGTGTTATTATAGTAATTTGACAACGATAATAATATCCTAAAATGTCCCTTTTAGGGTACTACCTAAACAATTTCTATCTTTGTAAATCGTTTCATGTTTTAATACATTCAAACACGAAACAAAAATATGGTTTTTTAGCGTATGTCAAAGGTCAAATATTATTATGATAGTGAAACTCTTTCCTATCGAAAAATTGAAAAGAAAAAAGGACGTCGATTCGGAATTATTGCCCTTAGTGTATTGGGAATGCTTTTGAGTAGTTTTCTACTATTACTTATTTATATCAATTTACCATATATAGAAACTCCAAAAGAAAAGACCTTAAAAAGAGAACTCACTAATATGAGTTTGCAGTTTAATCTTTTAAATAAAAAGATGGACCAGGCCTTTACCGTTCTTGAAGAAGTAGCAGATCGTGACAATAATTTATATCGCATTTATTTTGAGGCGAATCCTATTGCAGAAGAACAACGTAAAGCTGGTTTTGGTGGAATCAATCGATACAAAGATTTAGAAGGGTTTGACAATTCAAAATTAATAATTTCATCGAGCAGGCGCATTGACATTTTAACAAAGCAAATTGTAGTACAGTCGAAATCCTTGGATGAAATTGCCAAGTTGGCTGAAGAAAAAGAAAAATTGTTAGAAGCCATTCCGGCGATTCAACCGGTGAATAATGAAGATCTTACTCGTATGGCATCCGGATTTGGATATCGTACCGATCCATTCACCAAGGCTAGTAAATTTCACTTTGGAATGGATTTCACTGCACCTCGAGGAACACCCGTTTATGCCTCGGGTGATGGGAAAGTAGTCCGTGCCGACAATTCAGCATCAGGTTATGGAAGACACATTCGCATCGACCATGGATACGGTTATGAAAGTCTCTACGCCCATTTATACAAATGCAATGTTCGTCGCGGTAAACGTGTAAAAAGAGGTGATCTAATTGGATTTGTTGGAAGTACAGGAAGATCAGAAGCACCTCATCTGCACTATGAGATTTTTAAAGATGGGAGACGTATTAATCCGATTAATTTTTACTACGGAAACTTGAGCCCAGAAGAATTTGTAAATATGCTGCGAGCATCGCAACAAGAAAACCAATCGCTCGACTAATGCATATCGATTTACCTGAAAAACGATACTATGGAATTGGCGAAGTTGCCAAAGCCTTTAATGTGAATACTTCCTTAATTCGGTTTTGGGAGAAAGAATTTGATGCCATTAAACCTAAGAAAAATGCCAAGGGAAATAGAAAGTTTACACCAGAGGATATTAAAATACTTGAGCTTATCTTTCATTTGGTAAAGGAACGAGGTTTTACATTAGAAGGTGCAAAAATTCATCTCAAAGAAAACAAACAAAAAACACTTAATCACTTTGAAATAATTCGTAAATTGGAGACAGTTAAAGCCGAATTACTCAAAATCAAAGAACAACTTTAAACTAAATATTATGAAAAAGTCTCTAATAGGCATTATCGTTATAGTAGCGATAATCTTGCTGGCTGGATTTACTTTGGGCCCAAAATTTTACAACACCGGAATTGAGTTACAAGAAAATGCAACAGCTCAATGGGGAAATGTAGAAAGTTCTTATCAGCGACGTGCCGATTTAATTCCGAACATCGTTAATACAGCGAAGGGATACGCTGAATTTGAACAAGAAACGCTTGTCAAAGTAGTAGAAGCAAGAAGCAAGGCTACATCAATTCAAATAGACCCTTCTAATATTACACCCGCGCAACTAGAACAATTTCAACAAGCCCAGGAAGGGCTTACTTCTGCCCTGTCTCGTTTATTGTTAGTTTTTGAACGTTACCCTGACTTGAAAGCGAACGAAAATTTCAAGGAACTCATCAACGAATTAGAGCGCACTGAAAACCGTATCAACGTAGAACGCAATCGTTTTAACGAAACTGTTTTACCATTTAACAAGCACATAAAAACCTTCCCAAATAATTTGGTTAATAATTTTATTGGGAAATTCTCAGAAATGGCGTACTTCAAAGCTGACGAAGGCTCTAGTGAAGCTCCAAAGGTTGATTTTGACTTCGGAAAATAGAACTCATGTCTAAAATTGAAGCATTTTTAACACCTACTGAAGAAGCCGACATTATAGAAGCTATTCGTTTGGCAGAGCAAAACACCTCTGGGGAAATTCGTGTGCACTTGGAAGCCACTTCGACACCAACAAACAGTAAAACTAAAATTGATGTATTAGATCGCGCCGCTGAAGTATTTGACGCACTTCATATGGGAAACACCAAACTAAGTAACGGTGTTCTTATTTATGTAGCAGTTGAAGACAGAGAACTTGTAATAATGGGAGATAAAGGAATCAACGACCGAGTTGCCAAAGATTTTTGGGAAAGCACAAAAGATGCTATTATTTCTAAATTTAAAAATGCAGAAATGGCAGCTGGTTTGGTTGACGGAGTGCTAAAAGCAGGACAGCAACTTAAAAAACACTTTCCATACAAGAAAGGAGATTCTAACGAACTCCCAGATGAGATTTCAATAGGATGATAGTAGGTGTTGGGTGTAGGGTAAAACTCTGAAAAATAATAAAAATTGTTCAAAATAAAATCAGCATATCGTCTCTTTCTATTTCTTCTACTACTCTTTTTTCTTTCTGAAAATGTAGTGGCTCAATTTGATATTCCGCCTAAACCCAAGACAACAGAGCAAACGTCTCTTTACGACTACATCAACTTATTAAACGCTTCGCAGCAAAAGGCTCTAGAAGCTAAATTAATTCGTTACGCCGACTCTACTTCTACCCAAATTGTAATTGCGATAATTAGCTCAACAAATGGAGAAGACATTTCACTACTAGGAGCAAAGTGGGGGCAAAAATGGGGCATTGGTCAAGCGGATAAAGACAATGGAATTCTAATACTCCTAGCAAAAGATGATAGACATATCGATATCAATACTGGCTACGGAATTGAATATCGAATCACGGATAGGATGGCAGAGCGTATTATAAATCGTGTTATTATCCCTGAGTTTAAGGCAGGGAGCTTTTACAACGGTCTTGACAAAGGTGCTGATGCCATTTTCACTGCGCTCAATGGTGAATTTAACGAAGATCGTGACTTTTCTAAAGAAACCGGACCGCCTATAGAACTGATTATTATTATCATTTTTATAATAATTATCATCGCATTAAGCGTTAAAAAGAACGGTCGTGGCGGTGGCAAAGGGGGCAATAGAAGAGGCAGTAGTCTCTTAGACTTCATTATCTTAAGCAATATGGGTCGCACAGGTGGTTTTGGCGGGTCCAGCAGTAGTGGCGGAAGCTTTGGCGGAGGTTTCGGCGGCGGCTTCGGAGGTGGAGGCTTTGGCGGCGGTGGAGCTTCGGGATCTTGGTAAACAAAACGTAAACTTCAATTCAAAGACAGTATAGTTTCTTAAGTCTTAGATGCGCCGACAATATGGCGGTGGTAATTTTTAAAATTTTGTAACTTTTTCAGTACAACACTTTAAAAATTGCCATCTCGATACATAGATCATGGTAATACTCCATTGAAGCTTCTAACCTTACAACGATTAAGCATAGAGAAGTTCACAACAACATAGTTTCCTATGTGTTAAATATATCCCCAAAAATTACCGTTTTGATACATAGAAAATCGTGATCCTTCGCTAAAGCTTCGGACCATGTAGATAGTATTAAGATAGAAAATCACTTCTAGTCCTAAATTTAGAACATTGGTATTAGAGGTATTGAAATGACAATCAGATTCAACTTCAAAGTAAAAGATGCAAAATGTTAATTTCACATGTATGCTAATGCATCCTATACATTCCACCTTTTCCTCTTTCTCCTTTACTCCCTAAACTATTAAACTTATAACTGAGACTTAGCATAAAATACTGCTGCAATACGGTGCTTTGAGAATCCTGTATATAATTTTGGGTTGCTGTTCTCCTTGCATTAGTATTTTGATTCAGCAAGTCATAAACTTTAGCAGTGACAGTAGCCTTCTCTTTTAGAAAACTATATGCTAGTGAAGAATTCCAAAACCAAGCGCTTTTTTCAAAACCAGGAGTGATATCAGGATTATAATTAAACTTAACATCATTACTCCACTCAAAATGTTTAGGGAGATACACAGCGGAATACAAACTCACATTATGATTTTGAAACGTTTGATTTTCAAAAATAGCATCCTCATAACTTGTATTAGAAAAAGAGATAGAATATCGAGTCCTTAGTTGAAGCACCTCTTTCCAATCGAATGTTAAACCTACTCCCGGGGTAATTGCATTATTATCAATTTTATATTGCTGGCCATTATTGAAATTTACATTTCTATTTAGATTCGCATTGAAATTCGCGTTGTACTTAAGGCTTCGAAGGCTGTCTATTTTAATACTTTTATTTAAACCCATATGCACGTTAACAGAAAAGTTGCCATCTACATTTGCAAATGATGTAGTTCTCACATTGTTCTCATCCACATTAGTTCTTGACACAATATCATTATCAGATTTCTGACCTCTGGTATAAAAGTAAAATCCAGTTCCCTTTTGATAATCATAGTTATTAAATGAGAGGAACACAGAATGATCATCAGTTGGAAGTAAGTTCGGATTTCCAACGATGAGATTCAATGGATCTTGCACGTTGATGTTTGGTTGCAACTGTCCTATTTGCGGAGGCCTATTGTTTTTATTATAGCCAAAAGAAACTCGAGATTTCGGACTAAATCGATAGTTTGAATTCAAGTATAACTCTACTGCTTCGAAATCCCGATTCAGATCAAATATTGGACGAAGTTTATCTTTACTTTGTAATGTTCTAAACACATAGCCCGAACCAAGGTTAATATTTAATTTTTCTCCATTAAACGACATCCCAAATCCAGGGGTACTTCGTTGGTTAATAAATCTATAGTCTGTACTTAGAACAGTATTGAAATCAGAATAACTTCCGTTGGATTCATTAAAATCGAACACCTGCTCCACATTGTCGGTGATATCATTTCGGTGACTATATTTCAAATCCAGGAATAATTTCTTAGAGATCAATGGCAGTCGATACGTAATACTCCCGAAGTAACTATTAAAATCTTTTTCTGAATCTGTAAATTGATTTCTAATCTCACTATCAGGGTCATCACCAAATACAAGAGCTTCAGATTGAAGAAAATCATCTGTTTGAGTATTATTTATTTGAGTATTTATTCCAAATTTTACGAAGGCCCCATCCGCTCCAAAGCGCTTTGTTAGGTCAATATCATTGGAGAAATTTCTCCCTACTGTTTCAGTTTCAGAAAACTGCTCAGAACTATTTGTTAGGACTCCGTCCTCATCCGAAGAAGAAGTACTTGCTTCATATCTATCCTTTGAATTCGAAACGCTAATTGAAGGTCTAATATTTAATA
>Ga0075467_10000252_pt1 | contig 40464 bp, 33 predicted proteins | sample DEB08_DNA_9_FD_75067 | JGI IMG/M metagenome (GOLD analysis project Ga0075467, IMG submission 75067) | Aqueous microbial communities from the Delaware River and Bay under freshwater to marine salinity gradient to study organic matter... | ecosystem: Environmental > Aquatic > Marine > Coastal ... | reverse complement strand
GTGGGGCAACCCGTGCGAGTTCGAGTCTCGCCTTTCGTACCAAATTTAATCAGTATCATCGTGAGGAAAATCCATGCAGGTTTCCATCGAGTCTAGCACTGGTCTTGAGCGTCAACTTAAGATCGGTGTCCCTGCCGACCGTGTAGAGAGTGAAGTCGCTCAGCGTCTTCAGAAAGCCACTAAAACCGTAAGCATCAAAGGTTTTCGTAAGGGCAAAGTGCCTCTCAAAGTGGTCAAGCAGCAGTTTGGTAAGGGCGTGCGTCAGGAAGTGGTTGGCGAGATCGTCAATTCAAGCTTCTACGAAGCTATTGCTCAAGAAAAACTGCAGCCAGTAGGACAGCCGCGAATCGATGATATAAAGGATAGCGAAGGCCAGGATCTAGAGTTTTTGGCAATCTTCGAAGTCTATCCAGAAATTACTCTGGCTGATTTAAGTAAAGTGTCGATCACTCGCCCAGTAACTGATCTGAGCGAATCAGATTTAGACAAGATGATCGACGTACTCCGCGATCAGCAAGCGACCTTTGAAACCTCAGACAAGCCCGCCGTCGAAGGCGATCAGCTCAATATCGATTATGTTGGCACCAAAGGCGGAGAAGAGTTCCCTGGAGGCAAAGCTGAAGGCCAAGATTTAGTGTTGGGTTCAAACAGCATGATTCCTGGTTTTGAAGATGCCCTTATTGGCGCCAGTGCCGGCGATGAGAAACTCCTCAAGCTGAAGTTTCCCAAAGACTATCACGCAGAAGAGCTCAAGGGCGCCAAAGTAGAATTTGCTGTTGTGGTTAATTCTGTGTCGTCAAAGCAGTTGCCGGAGATGAACGATGAGTTCTTTAAGCTCTACGGCGTCGATGCAGGCGGTGTAGAGAAATTCCGCGAAGATGTACAAAATAATATGGAGCGTGAATTGCGCAATGCAGTTCGCAGCAAAGTGAAGAACCGTGTTATGAATCAGTTGTTTGACCTCAATAAGGTCGAGTTGCCGGCTGTGTTGGGCGACAATGAGATTACTCAGCTCAAGCAGCAGATGGTTCAGCAGTTTGGCGGTGGCCAGCAAATCGATTTAAGCATGCTTCCGGATGATATGTTCCGCGAGAAAGCCGAGCGTCGCGCATCACTGGGTGTAATTGTCTCCGAAATTGTTAAAGTCGAAGAGCTTACTCCAGACGAGGATCGTGTTCGCGAGAGAATTAACGAGATCGCTTCAACCTATGAGCAGCCAAAGGAAGTCGTCGACTATTACTACAGCCAGCAGCAGCTGCTGAGCTCTGTGGAAGCCGTAGTGTTGGAAGATCAGGTAACGGAATTGGTCTTGTCCAAGGCTAAAGTTGTCGACGAAGCATGCTCCTATGAAGATGCAGTGAAGCCCGATCCTGAGCCAGGTGCCTAAGTAGCTTTGAGCTTGGTACAGCCTCTAGCTTGAGTAAAAACTGGGTTTAAGTAGTCTTGATTCCAGGTTGGCTCTTATTCTTGCGGAAGACTGAGGCAAGCCTGCTGCCTGGAAACAGACTATAGTTATAATAATCTCGGGCACTAGGATCTGAGTGCCCGATTCGATGCGTATAGAACCACATACTTATTGAAAGATGATAACGAAAATAGCGAGGAAGCGATGAATTTTCAGCAACCAAATGCCGGGCACATCCACGATGTTCAAGCCAGTGGTCTAGTACCCATGGTAGTAGAGCAAACCTCACGCGGTGAGAGAGCCTACGATATTTACTCTAGGTTGTTAAAAGAGCGCGTGATCTTCTTGGTTGGTCAGGTAGAAGATCATATGGCCAATCTAATTGTTGCTCAGATGCTGTTTCTGGAATCTGAAAATCCCGATAAAGATATTCACCTCTATATCAATTCTCCCGGTGGCTCGGTTACTGCGGGAATGTCGATTTATGACACCATGCAGTTTATCAAGCCAAACGTTAGCACAATGTGCATCGGCCAGGCCGCAAGCATGGGCGCCTTCTTGCTCGCTGCTGGTGCCGAGGGCAAGCGCTATTGTTTGCCAAATTCGCGCACTATGATTCACCAGCCGAGTGGTGGTGCCCAGGGCCAGGCAACTGATATCCATATTCAGTCTCAGGAAATCCTCAAGATCAAGGCTCGCCTCAATGATTTGATGGCCAAGCATACTGGTCAGGCCGTAGAAAAGGTCACCGAAGACACTGAGCGTGACAATTTTATGAGTGCGGAAGAATCCAAGGCCTACGGCCTGGTTGACGACGTGCTTGATCAGCGTGAACAGAGTAGCTAGATTTATATTTTAGCCTCTGGTTATTGAGGTTAACTGGCTGTTCTATATTGATTTTATTGGAGGCATACAATGAGCGATGATGACACGTTAGGAGAAGGCGGCAAACTGCTCTTCTGTTCATTCTGCGGCAAGAATCAGAATGAAGTGCGACGTCTTATTGCGGGACCTTCAGTTTATATCTGCGATGAGTGTGTTGACCTCTGCAACGATATTATCTCTGAAGAGGCGGTAGTCGCTGAATCATCCGATGGCAATGACGAGTTACCAGTCCCTTCCGACATCAAGGGCAATCTCGATGCCTACGTGATTGGTCAAGAGCGCGCCAAGCGAATTCTATCTGTAGCTGTGTATAACCACTACAAACGCCTGCAGGTTAGCGAGTCCAGCACTGATGGCTCTGAAGTAGAGTTAGGTAAGAGTAATATCTTGCTGATTGGCCCCACGGGTAGCGGTAAAACCCTGTTGGCTGAAACGTTGGCACGCATGTTAGACGTCCCCTTTACAATCGCTGATGCGACTACTCTGACAGAAGCGGGGTATGTGGGTGAAGATGTTGAAAATATTATTCAGAAACTGCTGCAAAAATGTGATTATGATGTAGACAAGGCGCAGCGCGGTATTGTCTATATTGATGAAATTGACAAGATTTCACGCAAATCTGACAATCCTTCAATTACGCGCGACGTCTCCGGTGAGGGCGTGCAGCAAGCGCTGCTAAAACTGATAGAGGGAACGGTTGCTTCAGTTCCACCCCAGGGTGGTCGCAAGCATCCGCAGCAGGAGTTTTTGCAGGTCGATACCTCCAATATTCTGTTTATCTGTGGCGGTGCATTTGCTGGACTTGAGAAAGTTATCCGAGATCGCTCTGAGAAAGGCGGCATAGGGTTTAGTGCTGAAGTTAGCAGCAAAGATAGCCAAAAGTCGATCGGTGAAACACTGCTTGATGTGCAGCCAAGTGATCTGATTGGTTACGGCCTGATTCCCGAGTTTATCGGTCGTCTGCCGGTAGTGGCGACTTTGCAAGAACTCGATCGCGATGCGCTGGTTAATATCCTCGTCGAACCAAAGAATGCGCTGGTCAAGCAGTACCAAGCGCTGTTTGATATGGAAGGGGTGGAGCTTGATCTGCGTCGTGATGCGCTTGATGCCATTGCTGAGAAAGCCATTGAGCGAAAGACTGGTGCTCGAGGCCTGCGTTCAATTCTAGAGACTGTGTTGCTCGACACAATGTACCTAATACCCTCTGAGGCCAGTGTGGTTAAGGTCGTCGTGGATGCTGCCGTGATCAATGGTGATAATGAGCCTCTGCTGGTGTATGAGCAAAATGATCAAAAACAGGCGGCAGATGAAGCTTAACGTTGCTTCTCATGATTGTTGACTTGAGATTGTAGGTTTAAAAAGGCGACTTTAGTCGCCTTTTTTGTGTCCTAAATATTTGCTTTCAATTTACGTTTGAGTGAAAAACTGAATTTTCATCAATTAAGCGTGCTGCTAAGGTTGTTTTTCGCTCACGAGTCCCAATATAAAAGACTAATCTGATAATAAAACTGAACTGGGGCGCAACGCCGCGCTCATCACAATCCGAGGTACCCATGGCCACTATGCCAACTAAAACTACAGATGTGATCTATCCGCTTTTGCCGCTGCGCGATGTGGTCGTTTATCCGCATATGGTTGTGCCGTTGTTTGTGGGTCGCGAGAAGTCGATTATCGCCCTAGAAGACGCCATGGAAAATGACAAACAGATTGTTTTATTGGCCCAGCGTAACCCCGCTGATGATAATCCTGATCTTAAGGATCTCTACTCGGTGGGAACTCTCGCAACTATTCTACAAATGCTTAAATTGCCTGATGGCACGCTAAAAGTCTTGGTCGAGGGCGCATCCAGGGTTAACTTAGTTGATGCCCTAGAAAGTGGCGCTTTTATGCAGACCAAAATTGAACAGCTACCTGACGGTGACCTAGATGATCGCGAAGCTGAAGTGTTAACTCGCTCGGCGATGTCGCTGTTTGAACAGTATGTCAATTTAAGTAAAAAAATCCCTGCTGAGGTTATTGCCACAGTTAGCGGTATCGAAGACGCCAACCGTCTTGCCGACACCATTGCTTCCCATATGACCCTGAGTATTGAACAGAAGCAGGATGTACTGGAGGTTGCCGATCTCACTGAGCGCTTTGAGCATCTGATGGGTTTGATGGAGTCTGAAATTGATCTTTTTCAGATTGAGCAGCGCATCCGCGGCCGTGTTAAAAAGCAGATGGAAAAAAGTCAGCGCGAGTACTACCTCAACGAGCAGATGAAAGCCATCCAAAAAGAACTGGGTGATATAGATGAAGCTGGTTCTGAGATTGACCAATTAGAGGCAAAAGTTGAAGAGGTGGGTATGCCAAAGGCTGCCCCCGAGAAGACCAAGTCTGAGCTGAGCAAGCTTAAAATGATGTCGCCCATGTCAGCCGAGGCCTCAGTCTTGCGCAACTATATCGATTGGATGATCGGTGTGCCCTGGAAAAAGCGCTCAAGGGTGAAACACAATCTGGTTGAAGCGCAGCAGACCCTCGACCAAGACCATCACGGCTTAGAAGAAGTCAAAGAACGTATCCTTGAATTTCTTGCGGTTCAGCAGCGAGTTAAAAAGCTTAAGGGTCCGGTACTCTGTTTGGTTGGGCCTCCGGGTGTAGGTAAAACCTCACTGGGTGAATCTATAGCCCGAGCCACAGGTAGGCAGTTTGTTCGCATGAGTTTGGGTGGTGTGCGCGACGAGGCTGAAATTCGTGGCCATCGCCGGACCTATATTGGTTCATTGCCCGGCAAGGTGATTCAGAAGCTCTCAAAGGTAAAAGTGAAGAATCCTCTGTTCCTGCTCGATGAGATCGACAAGATGGGCATGGACCAGCGCGGTGATCCGGCATCGGCACTATTAGAAGTGCTGGATCCAGAGCAGAATCATACTTTTAACGACCATTATTTAGAGGTGGATTACGATCTTTCTGATGTGATGTTTATTTGTACCGCCAACTCAATGAACATTCCTGGCCCGTTACTGGACCGTATGGAAGTGATTCGTATTCCAGGGTATACCGAAGGAGAAAAGGTCGCTATTGCCGAAAAATACCTGGTGCCGAAACAGCGTAAAGCCAACGGTTTGAAAGAATCTGAGTTGGAAATTACCCAGGGGGCACTGCAGGATGCCATCAGATATTACACCCGGGAAGCGGGAGTGCGCGGACTGGATCGAGATATAGCTAAGATTTGTCGCAAAATTGTTACCGAGCATGTGCGTGATGGCGTCGCCTCAATAGATAGTGTTGGCTCTGAGCAACTAGAGTCCCTGTTGGGTGTTCGGCGCTTTGATTACGGTCGTGCCGAAGCCGAAAATCAGATAGGGCAGGTGACTGGATTAGCTTGGACTTCAGTGGGCGGTGAGCTACTGACTATTGAGTCTGCAGCAATCCCCGGTAAAGGGCGGGTAATCAAAACCGGCTCGCTGGGTGATGTGATGCAGGAGTCCATTCAAGCGGCGCTTACAGTAGTCAGAAGCCGGGCCAAGGCTCTAGGGATACGCAAGGATTTCTATCAGGAAAACGATTTACATATCCATGTCCCTGAAGGCGCTACACCAAAAGATGGTCCTTCCGCCGGTGTTGGCATGTGTACGGCTCTGGTATCGGTGTTAACCGGTATTCCAGTCAAGGCAAACGTGGCCATGACCGGTGAGATAACCCTTCGCGGCCAGGTATTGAAGATTGGCGGACTCAAGGAAAAGCTTCTCGCAGCCCATCGCGGAGGTATCACAACGGTAATTATCCCGGACGATAATGGTAGTGATTTGAAGGAGATCCCGGACAATATTAAGGCCGATCTTACGATCTGCCAGGTGAAATGGATAGATGACGTATTGGCCATTGCTTTAGAGCACACCCCGGAATCCTTAAGCGACGAAGAATTTAACCGTAGCAGCGGACCCAAGGATAAGGAGCAACAGTCCTCTAGGCCAAGTACTCACTAGATTTAAAGAAAATAGCTATTTCGGGGAAAGGAGCTTGACCATCGAAATAGCTATTGGTATAAAGTAGGCACGAATGAGCTTGAGACCAGACGTGTAGTGAGTTTGCACTTAAAAAGCCTTTCTATTCGACTACGATATTACTAATTCCAATAAAAGGGGAATACCTTGAATAAATCCGAACTTATCGACGCAATCGCTGCTGGCGCAGACATCTCTAAAGCATCTGCTGGCCGTGCACTGGACTCAGCACTTGAAGCAGTAACTGGATCACTGAAGAACGGCGACCAGGTTTCATTGGTTGGCTTTGGTACTTTTGCTGTTAAGCACCGCGCAGCTCGTGCTGGTCGCAATCCGCAGACTGGTCAAGAAATTCAGATTAAAGCAGCTAACGTTCCTAGCTTTAAAGCTGGTAAAGCGCTGAAAGACGCTGTTAACTAAGATACATCCAAAGGTTGTTGATTTGGTAAAAAGGCGCATCGGTGATGCGCCTTTTTTAATACATATTTAATACATATCGAATCAAAATCAGTATAAAAAATTTCACTATCGAACTTACCGTATTATCAGCATTAAGGGACAGCAAAATGTTAGACAGTTTTAGACACAATATGAAAGGCATCGCCTTCGGCATCGTTATTTTGATTGCCATTGTTTTCGCTTTTTCTGGTATTGGTTCACTGTCCATGTCCGGTAGTGGTGCTGATACAGCGGTCACCGTTAACGGTGAGAAGGTCACAGAGTTTAGCGTATTGCGCGCTATTAGCAGTGAGAAGCGCCGTATTCTCGATGAAAATGAAGGCCTAGATGCCTCATTGCTCGAAGATGAGCTAATCCGTCCACAGGTGGTGGAACAAATAATTGGCCGCAAACTGCTTGTCCAGTCGGCAAAATCTGCTGGTATGGGCATATCGTCGCGCACTACCAGTAAATTACTCCTCGGCACTCCGGCTTTTTTGTCAGATGACGGCCGCTTTGACCAAGACCTCTATCTTTACACCATCCGTGCTCAGGGATTCACCAGCGGCACTTTCTTGGAAATGCTCAAGGACGACTTATTGGTCGAACAGTATGTTCGCGGCTTTGTCGCATCAGGTTTCGTCACTGCCAGCGAATTAGATCTGATTGCCAGTATTACCGAGCAGCAGCGCAACTACTATTACCTAACCTTGCCACTGCAACCGTCAATCGACGCGGTGCAGTTGAGTGATGAGCAGATTGCATCCTATTACGAAAACAACAAGCAGCGTTATCAAGCTCCTGAACAGGTTGTTATTGACTATGTCGAACTCAATCCAGAGATTTTTAGTGCAACTCAGAACGTCGGCGAAGAACAGGTCCGGGCGCGTTATGAAGAGCAGCGTGAAAGCCTAGAATCAACCACTTCTCGGCAAGCTGCGCACATTCTTTTGGCGCAGCCAAATGACTTAGTTATAGCTGAAATAAACGACAGACTGGCAGCTGGTGAGAGCTTTGAGGCCTTGGCCAAAGAGTACTCAGAAGATGTTGGCTCTGCAGACTTTGGTGGCAACCTGGGTTACACCTCAGGCGATACCTTCCCCGAGTCCTTTGAATCTGCACTAGCAGCCCTTCAGGTAGGCGAAGTCTCTGCGCCTGTAACAACTGACAGCGGGACTCATTTGATCAAGCTGGTGGACATACAGGAGCAGATCGTCGACTTTGACAGCGAGCGTGGTCGTATCGAGCAGGAGCTGATTGCTGAACTCACCGATATCTGGTTAGTTGAGAAGCTCGCCAGTTTGAAAGAGCTCAGCTACAACGCCGAGAATCTAGCTGAGATGGCCTCCGAGTTAGGGTTGACAGCGCAGGTTTCAGAACCCTTTACCCGTGCTGGCGCAGTAGGTATCAGCGCCAATCCAGCGGTACTCAAGGCAGCTTTCAGTAGCGAAGTTTTAGAAGACGGCTATGCCAGTGAGGTGTTGGATTTGGGCAATGATCGCTATGTGGTTGTCAAACTCAATAAGTCTATTCCAGCGCGCCAGAAAGACCTAGCTGAAGTGCAGGACGCAGTAGTGGTGTCATTGACTGATCAATTGGCTCGCGCCAGCCTTGCGGCTCGCGGTACTGAGCTATTGGCCAGGGTTGATTCTGGAGAGGACATTGAAGCAGTGGCCAAAGCTGAAGGCTTGGATTGGCAGGTTGTTCTCGATGCCAAGCGCAGTACTGGCGGAATTAACAACGAAGTCAAACGTTTTGCTTTCCAGCTTCCGGCTACGGCTAATGAAGATCTGATCGAAAGCTTCTATACCCGCAGTGGCGACTTTGTCGTGGTGGCCTTAACAGATGTTGAGGCAGGCGATAGCAGTAAGCTCAGTAAAGCGCAGAAGGCTAGCCTCAGTTACGCAGGAGTGTCATCTAATAGCGGTCGTGAGCTGCAGGCTGTGCAGCAATCGCTTCGTGCAAGTGCTGATATAGAACTTTAAAGCCTACAGTATTACGGTTAGGATCTTAGTGTAAAAACCATGCAAGTCTTGCAGGTGCCGCCTTCGGCACCTGCACAGCAGTCTATTCAAACAGTCCCAGCAAAGTTTTACATGTAAGCCTTGCTGGCGATTCAGATCTTTAGTGCATTGATAAACAGCGTCAGACGTTGACCAGGCTGCAGCAGGGCGCTGCGGCCTATCTTGTTCCAACTGGTAATATCTGAAATTGCAACATCAAAGCGGCTCGCGATCAGCGACAGGGAATCACCGCGCCTTACCCTGTACGAGAGCTTGCGAACATGCTCCGACTTTACTTCAGTGGCTTGACTGCCAACCACCAAGCGATCATTTAGCTGCAGCGTATTGCTGGATAACTTATTGGTCTCCCGCAGGCGTTTAATGCTGGTATTGAATTTCTTGGCGATAGACCAGAGTGAATCGCCACTTCGTACAGTGTAATAGTTTGGCTCTAAAGCGCCGTTTTTGGCATTGGTTAAATAATCACCAGAACTGCCGCTGTGAGGGATTAATAACACCTGCTTAAGTTGCAGACGATCAGTCTTGAGGCTGTTGCGTTCGCGCAACCATGCCGTCGGTATATCAAAGCGCGCGGCAATCTCCGAGAGGGTATCGCCATGTGTTACAGCGTACTCGGTGTGGGGAACCCAACTCCTGGGATCAGTAGTTGCCAGCATGTCGCGCAATGGCTGTGCAGTGCCCACAGGCAGCAACAGGTTGTGGGTTTTCTGCGGTGGTGTCAGGGGTCGGCGGAAAGCGGGGTTAAGCCTTGTGAAGTCAGCAAGTTCAATACCGCTCAGTTCAACCACAGTGCGCAAATCAATCTGCGAGTTAATCTCGACTATTTCAAAGAAGGGCTGGTTGGCAATTGCTGGCAGCTCAATGCCATATTTTTCTGGGTCACGGATTAATGTCGCAAGAGCCAGTAGCTGGGGTACATAGTTGCGCGTTTCTCGGGGGAGCTTGATCGACCAAAAATCCGTGTCTTTTTGCGCTTTACGATTGCGTCTGATGGATTTACTGACATAGCCTTGACCAGAGTTATAAGCCGCTAGCGCCAGTAGCCAATCATTATCAAAACGTCTGTGCAGACGGGTTAAGTAGGTGATCGCTGCGTCGGTTGAATCTATAACATCGCGGCGACCGTCATACCAACGATCGCGCCGTAGCCCGAGAGACTCTCCAGTTGAAGGGATAAACTGCCAGAGCCCAACTGCATGGCTGTGAGAATAGGCTAGGGGATCATAGGTGCTCTCGACAATTGGCAACAGCGCCAGCTCTAGGGGCAGGCCAGCCTCCGACAGCTGTTCGGTGACATAAAAAATAAACGGTTCGGCTCGGCCGAAAACAGTTTTTAGGTAACTTGGATTGCGCAGGTACCAATCACGTTGTTTGACAACGCTTGCTGGGATGCTCTCAGGTGTTAAGGCAAAACCGCTCCTCAGTCGCTGCCAAAGGTCAGTAGGGAGAGTCTCAGCTAGTTTGGCGTTTTCAGCCTGATCAAGGGGCTCAGCTGTCAGGGTTTTATCATCTAATTCTGACGGCTTGTCTAGATTTAGCGCCATGACTACATTAGTTGGCTCTTCATTTGTAGCCGCAACGGGATCTTGCTCAGGCAACTGCGCACAGCTGAGCGCAGTCAATGCTATGCATAGAGGCAGCAAAAGCCGCTTGGACGATGCTTTTAGAACTACAGACAGCAAGTTGCATTCTCACAGTGATAAGGACGATCGGGATTGTAACGATCAGTCGAAGGCGACACAATCATCTGCTTCACAGTGACCAAAATGACAGCGATTGGATTGCGGCAAGATCATCTCAGAAGAGGAAATCATGGGCTGGCCTTTAGGCAACTCAGGGAACATAATATCGGCCATGATAACGATCTTCTTTTTACTGTGTTTTTAAAGCGCCTCCGCCGCGCCGGTGAGGGCCTGCTTAACCGACTCAAAGTGAAGGACTTGGCCCTGGCGTGCGACGATATCCGGCGTTGGCTGGACACAGATTTTGGCCGTTACTTACTCAGTCGTGAAAGACGCATTCTGCGCGAAAAGTGCTCTAAGTTGCCGGGTTACAGAATGTTGCGTCTGGGGCTTAGCGAAGATGCCGAGACGCTCGACTGCTTTGATCATATTCATCGCTTCAGTATGCATCCTTCAGAGCTCAAGGCAGGTCATGCGGCTATTTCTGACTATATGGAACTGCCCCTGATGTCGGAGACCATTGATGTGATGCTACTGCATCATGCTCTGGAGTTTTCCACGTCGCCGAAGGCGGTTTTGGCTGAAGCGGGCAGGGTGGTGATGCCCGGTGGCCATTTGATTATCTGTATGTTCAACCCCTACGGTCCCATGGGGCTGCTTAAATTCCCTATGCAACTGCTCTCGAAACAGTCCCAGTACCGGTTTCACAACCTGCGTATGGGTCGTGTTATTGATTGGTTGTCGCTGCTTAATTTCCATGTCGTACAAATTGAGCACGGCGTTTATAATCCTTGCTTAAATTCTCCTAACTGGGCAGAGCGTGACAGTCTTTGGGAGCGAGCCTGCCAAAAGATCCGCTTTCCATTGGGCAACGTCTATATGATCCACGCAGTCAAACGTGTTCCACGAGGGACGGCCTTGCCTTTATGGAAACGGGCCGCGAGCAACGGCTTGCGTGCCTCCAACGGGATTAAACGGGCACCTCATAGCAGTAACAACAGCCACAATAATAAAGCAGCAATCGAGTAGTAACCAAGTAGTAAGAAAGTAACCTAAGGGTCGAGCATGAAAGCAGTTGAACTATTTACTGACGGCGCCTGCCGCGGCAATCCGGGCCCCGGTGGCTGGGGCGTATTAATGCGCTACGGTGACAAAGAAAAAACCCTCTGTGGAGGTGAAGCGGATACCACTAATAATCGCATGGAGCTGACTGCGGTTATTGAGGGCATCGCCGCCCTGAGTCAGCCCTGTAAAATATCGATTACGTTAGATTCCACCTATGTGCTTAAAGGCATTCAGGAATGGATGCCGGCATGGAAAAAACGCAACTGGAAAACCGCGAGCAAGAAGCCGGTGAAGAATGTCGATCTGTGGCAGAAGTTGGATGCTGTGATTACGCAACATGATATTGATTGGCACTGGGTAAAAGGGCACAGTGGACACGCTGAAAATGAAATCGCCGATCAGCTGGCCAATCGCGGTATCGATGAACTTTAACGAACCAATCAAGACAACATTATAAGCAGCAGAAAACATGAGACAGATTGTCCTCGATACAGAGACCACTGGCCTAGAAACCTCACAGGACCACCGTATTATTGAAATCGGCTGTGTCGAGTTAGTCGGGCGCAAGCTCACTGGCAGACATTACCACCAATACGTCAATCCTCAGCGTAAGGTGGATGCCGGCGCTATGGAGGTGCACGGTATCAGTGATCAATTTCTTGAGGACAAACCACTATTTGAAACTGTCGCCCGAGAGTTCCTTGAGTTTGTCGACGGCGCCGACCTTATTATTCACAACGCTCCCTTTGACGTCGGTTTTATCAACCATGAAATCGCCAAACTCAAAGGTGCCTATCAGGTAATCGAAAGCGGCTGTCGCATTATTGATACGCTGGCTCTGGCGCGACAAAAGCACCCGGGGCAGAAAAACAATCTCGACGCCCTGTGTAAACGCTATGGCGTTGATAACTCCCAGCGCGATCTTCACGGCGCACTCCTGGATGCCGAGATTCTCGCCGACGTCTATCTGTTGATGACAGGCGGACAGGTGAATCTCAATATCAGCGGTCAACAGTCCTCTGATGGTGGCCAAGACAGTAGTCGCGGCGGTATCCGTCGCTTAGCGCAAGACCGCCAACCCCTGCGCGTTGTAACAGCCAGTCAGGAAGAGATAGAACTCCACCAGCAGAAGCTCGAAGCGATCAACAAAAGCAGCGGCACCTGTGTCTGGATGAATGGCGGCGATTGATACCTATTCATGACGAACCAGCCAGCACCTGATCTACCCAGCGGTCAGCAAGATTTTCAGCGACTGCAACTATTGGTCGACCAGACAGCCAGCACTCGAGATAGCTTTAGACTTAGCCGCCAGCTGAGAGAGCTTGCCCAGCAGCATAAACGTGGTCGCGATATTAGCTCTGCCTGGCAGCAATGGCATGCAGCGCTATTAAAAACCCAGGCATTGACCGATAGCCGTCGTCAGACTATTCCCGCTTTTACCTATCCTGAGCTTCCGGTGAGTGCCCGCGCCGATGAAATTGCCGAGCTACTCAATAAACATCAAGTGATTGTGGTGGCTGGCGAAACCGGTTCAGGTAAAACCACCCAGATACCGAAAATTTGTCTGCAAGCTGGGCGCGGTGTCAGAGGCCTAATTGGCCATACCCAGCCCCGGCGGATTGCCGCCCGCACCGTCGCCACACGTATTGCTGAAGAGCTCAAGGTCAAAATCGGCGAAGCAGTGGGCTATCAGGTGCGCTTCTCCGATCAGAGCTCGCCCAACAGCTTGATCAAGCTGATGACCGACGGCATTTTGTTAGCCGAAATTCAACGCGATCGCTTTCTCAGCGCTTACGACACCCTGATTATTGACGAGGCCCATGAGCGCAGCCTGAATATTGATTTCCTGCTCGGCTACCTGAAAAATCTGCTGCCCCAGCGTCCGGATCTAAAAATCATCATCACCTCGGCGACCATTGATGTCGCCAAGTTTTCCAAACATTTTAACGACGCCCCTGTGGTTGAAGTCTCGGGGCGCAGCTTTCCGGTGGAGATTATCTACAATCACCCGGACGACGTGGATACGGATCGCGATCAGATGATCGTCGATTGTTTGCAGGATATTCACAGCAATCAAAAGGCCGGTGATGTACTGATTTTTCTCAGTGGCGAGCGGGAGATCCGCGAAGTGAACCTGGCGATCAAGCGCGCCCAATTACCCAATACCGAAGTGGTGCCGCTCTATGCTAGGTTGAGTCTCGCAGAGCAGAGCAAGATCTTTTCGCCTCACCGTGGACGGCGCATCGTACTCAGTACCAATGTCGCGGAAACCTCTCTTACAGTGCCCGGGATTCGCTATGTAATCGACACCGGCAGGGCGCGAGTGTCACGCTATAGTTTCCGTACCAAGGTCCAGCGACTGCCCATTGAGGCGATCTCACAGGCCAGTGCCAATCAGCGTGCTGGACGCTGTGGTCGAGTTGCCGATGGAGTCTGTTATCGACTCTATTCCGAAGAAGACTTCCAGGGCCGTCCGGCTTTTACCGACCCGGAAATAATACGCACCAATCTGGCCGCGGTAATCTTGCAAATGCTGCATCTGCGTATTGGTGATATCCGTAACTTCCCCTTTGTTGACCCCCCAGACCAACGCATGATCAGCGATGGTTTTAAACTACTGGAAGAGCTGCAAGCAGTCACCGAAGACAACAAGTTGAGCAGTCTCGGCAAACGTCTGGTGAATATTCCGCTGGACCCGCGTTTTGCTCGCATGCTGTTAGAGAGTGCCAATAATGGCTGTCTCGCAGAAGTGATGATTATCACCACTGGACTCAGCATTCAGGATCCGCGAGAGCGACCCGCGGACAAGCAACAGGCCGCTGATCAGAGTCATAAAAAATGGCAGGAGCCCAACTCCGACTTTGTTTCGCTGCTCAATTTGTGGCGCCACTTTGAAGAGCAGCGCCAGCAGCTGTCGGGTAATCAATACAGCCGTTACTGTAAGAGCAATCATGTCTCCTATTCACGGATGCGAGAATGGCGCGATTTGCATCATCAGGTTCACACCGCCTGCCGTGGACTTAAATTGACGTCCAATACGGTGCCTGCGGAGCAGGATGCTATCCATCGCTCGATTCTTTCAGGACTGTTGGGGCAGGTGGGTATTCTCCAGGACAAATGGGAATATCTAGGTACCCGCAATCGCAAATTTTTTATCTTCCCCGGTTCCGGGTTAAGCAAAAAACCACCGAAATGGTTGATGGCTGGCTCGCTCATGGAAACCACCAAACAGTTCGCCCTAACCGTTGCCAAAATCGACTCAGACTGGCTCGAGCCACTTGCCGCCCATTTGGTAAAAAAGAGCTACAGCGAACCTTTCTACAATAAAAAATCCGGTCAGGTTATGGCCAAAGAACGCCAGACATTGTTTGGCCTGAGCATTGTTGAAAACAAAAACCGTGTCTACGGTCAGGTCGCACCTCAGGACGCGCGGAAAGTCTTTGTCCAGCAAGCGCTGGTGGAAGAGGGTTATCGCGGCAAGGGCGAGTTCTACAAGCATAACCACAAGTTGGTGGAAGAGCTGCAAGCTTTGGAAGATCGCTTCCGCCGTCGAGATCTGCTGGTCGAGCAGCAGGCTATATTCGATTTCTATGATCAGCTGGTCCCCGAGGGCATCTGCAACCTTGCAGCCTTTGAAAAATGGCGCAAGCAAGCTGAGGCCAAAACGCCCAAATTATTGCTGATAGATAAAGAGTATCTATTACTTCGCGGGCTGTCTCAGGATGAACAGGCGCAGTTCCCGGAAACCATTAGCTGTGATGGTATTCCCTACCAGCTGCGCTATCACTTTCAGCCCGGCCATGCAGAGGATGGCGTCAGCGCCGTGGTGCCATTGGCGCTATTGCATCAATTGCCAAGGTACTTCTTTGAATGGCTAGTTCCAGGCATGCTACGGGACAAATGTATAGCCCTGATTAAAAGCCTACCGAAACAGACACGCCGACAGTTTGTACCTGTGCCCGATCATGTGGATATTTTTCTCCGCAAAGCCAAGCCCCAGGACCGACCTCTTACTGAGGTACTTGCAGAGCATTTACGCAGTGTTAGTGGGGTGGTTATTGCGCCGGAACAATGGCGTCAAGATAGCCTCGACAGCTGGTATCAGATGAACTTTGTCCTAGAGGACGAGCATGGTGCCACGATTGCCATGGCCCGCAGTCTAGAGCAACTGCAACGGGACTTTAAGCAACAAATTAGTCAGGGTTTGGAGAAGGCCGCTGATCAGAGCTCGTCGCGACAGGGCATCACCGAATGGGACTTTGATAAGCTGCCAGAAGAGGTGGCACTGCAGCATGGCAAAATCAGTATCAAAGCCTGGCCAGCGCTGCGTGACTGCGGCGACTCTGTATCCCTCGAAGTGATGGACAATCCCTTGCAAGCGGAAAAGATCAGTCGCCAGGGGCAGCTGCGACTGGCGCTGCTGCGAGGTCGTGAGCAGGTTAAATACCTAGAGAAGAACCTGTTGCGTGGCAAAGATCTTGCGCTGAAGGCGGCAAATGTCGGTGCCCGTCAGCGCTTAATCGAGGCTTTGATCAGTGCCAGCTTTCAACAGGCTCTATTCTCGGATCAGAAAGTTGTCAGAGATCAACAGCAGTTTGATCAGGCCTTCGAAAAGGGTATTAGCCTAGTCGTCGGACTGGCTCAAGACTATACGGCGTCCATTGAATCACTGTTGCCACGATTGCATGATCTGCAAAAGCAACTGCGAACTATGGGCTTGCCCGCTATTTACGCCGCCGAGGATATTCGCAATCAGCTCGATTGGCTGTTTGCCTCCGAGACCCTGAGCAGCGTCACCGATGAAACGATCAGTCAGTACCCGCGCTATATTAAAGCGATTCAGGTGCGGGTCGAAAAGCTGACTGCCCAGCAGAGTAAAGATCGTCAGTATATAGCCGAGATCAGTGATTTATTAAGCGGATGCCGGGAGGCTTTGGTTGAAGATCAGCCGCTTTCAAGCGATCTTGAAGCCGCTTTGCTCGACTACTGCTGGCTGGTCGAAGAGTACCGGGTGTCGCTGTTTGCCCAGCAATTAAAGACCAAAGTGCCAGTCTCATTGAAGCGTTTAAACAAGCGCTGGGCCGAGATTGATGAGCAGCTGCGGCGCTTCCGCGTTCAGGCCGGCTAGCCTGCCTTTTAGGCCGTGCTATTTAGATAATCGCTCTTAAATAATTGTTCTGTAGTGAAACTTCTTTGCTACTGTTAGGTCAGAATAGCATCTCAATTCGGTCTTGAACTGGGATACAAGGAAAAACGATCTGGCAGCATTGCCATCACAAGGAGAAAGTCGAATGAATAAACAAAAAACCAATCCACTTGTCACGGCTATTGGCTCAGCTTTTGTCGCTGCCACAGCACTCTCAGCTGTCGCACTATCCTCATCAACCTTTGCCGCGGAAAACCCTTTTCAGGCGGATCAACTGCGATCTGGCTACAATCTAGCTGCCGGCGCTGAAGGCAAATGCGGGGAAGGCAAGTGCGGAGAAGACAAGGTCAAGGCCCATTCAGAAGGAAAATGTGGTGAAGGCAAGTGCGGAGAAGATAAAGCCAAATCTGAAGGCAAATGTGGCGAAGGCAAGTGCGGAGAAGATAAAGCCGAATCTGAAGGCAAATGCGGCGAAGACAAGGCCAAAACCGAAGGCAAGTGCGGTGAAGGAAAATGTGGCGGAGCGGCCTAATGCACTTGTTGCCGCAGCTATTGGTTAGCGTTGACACTTGTTATAAGTCGAACGTTTAGCTAATGACCTATCAGTACCCTGTTCAGGGGGCGGGCCTTGGGTTGCGGCGCTCGCTTTGCCAACCTCTCTCCCCAGTGTCTCTTGAACAGGTACAGTTTATGGAGGTGGCGCCAGAAAACTGGATTAATGTCGGTGGTCGCTATGGCGCAGCTCTGCGCAGTTACACTGAAAAATTCCCCTTTGTTATACATGGACTCTCGCTCTCTATAGGCTCACCTTCAGGGCTTGACTGGGATCTTCTGCGCTCTATCAAAGCCTTTATGTCCGAGCACTCAATACGCTGTTACAGCGAGCACCTCAGCTACTGCAGCGATAGCGGTCATCTCTATGATCTAATGCCGATTCCCTTTACTGAAGAAGCCGTCGACTATGTGGCCGAGCGAATTGTTCAGATTCAGGATTTTCTCGGCCAGCGTATCGCCATGGAAAACGTCTCCTATTACGCTGCCCCGCAACAGGAGATGTCAGAGATTGAATTTCTCAATGCAGTATTAAACAAAGCCGACTGCAATTTGCTACTCGACGTGAATAATATTTTCGTCAACAGCATTAACCACAGTTATGACCCCTATGAATTCTTAAAGGCTCTGCCCGGTGAGCGCATTGCCTACGGCCATATTGCCGGTCATTATAAAGAAGCCGAAGACCTCCGCGTCGACACCCATGGGGCCGATGTTATAGATTCCGTGTGGCAATTGTTGGATGCTGCCTACAATGAGTTTGGGGTCTTTCCAACCCTGCTAGAGCGGGACTTTAATATGCCCCCGGTTGATGAACTGCTTTTGGAAGTGGACCAGATAAGGGAGTATCAGCGGAAGTACGAAAACCCAGAGCAGGGCGACCTAAAATCAATGCGCAATGATATTCAGCTGGCAAAGGTATGAGGAAAGACCTCCAGGTTGCGTCTCAGCCTGCCTTTCAGCGCGCGCAGTTTGAACTGGCCGCACATATCAGAAACCCTCAGTCCAATCCAGCCCCTGAGGGCATCGAAGATCGCCGTTTGGAAATCTACAGAAGCTTGTTTTTTAATAATATCGAAGCCTTTATTGCCAATGGTTTCCCAATTCTTAAATCCATCACTGACCCTGAGCGATGGACTGCAATGGTCCGTGACTTCGTACATCGCCACCAAAGTCACAGCCCCTACTTTTTGGATATCGGGGCCGAGTTTTTGCACTATCTCGAAAGCGAACGCATCACTCAGCCACAGGACCCCGTGTTTATGTTGCAATTGGCGCATTACGAGTGGGTAGAGTTAGCCCTAGATGTGTCAGTCATAGACTTTCCGGAAGTGCGAAAAGAGGGGGATTTACTTGAGAATCAGCCGGTGATCTCGCCGCTGGCTTGGGTGATGAGCTACCATTACCCAGTTCACCTGATTGGGCCTGGTTTTCAGCCAACTGAAGCATCCGCTGATACCACCCAAATCGTTATTTATCGTGACCGTCAGATGCAGGTTGGGTTTATGGAGATCAATCAAACCACCTATCGACTACTGCAGATTCTAGATCAAAATAGGCTTACCGGCAGGGCCGCTTTAGTTCAATTAGCCGCTGAGCTTGGGTATTCCAATCCTGCTGCCATACTTGAATTCGGTGCCGATCTTCTTTCACAACTGCGCAGCAAAGATATAATCTGCGGAATATATTAATTATTTGTGTTGAGAGTGCTTCTGCAGTGTACGGCAAGCAAATAGGGCAGTAAGATAGCACTATTTGCGAACGGATAATTTACCAGTACCCATGAAGCTTTTGCCCTTCTCCACTTTCTCACAGTCGGCCGTGAAACTGCTGACGACAATCATATTAGCACTGACCTTGTTCAGCTCATCGCTCTATGCTGAAGAAGTAGATCCCCTCGAGAGTATCAATCGCAATATGTTTTATTTCAATGAGCGCCTTGATCACTATGCATTGCGGCCAATTGCTGTTGCCTACAGCGATGTTATGCCCAACCCATTAGAGCGCGGCATTGATAACTTCTTTAGCAATCTCAATGAGATTACCAATGTAGCCAATGATTTGCTGCAGGGGAAGTTTAAGCAAGCGGGTCATGACGGCGGCCGTTTTCTGATTAACTCGACAATCGGTATGGCGGGTCTCTTTGATGTCGCCGAACGCGCAGGTCTTAGCGAGAGCGATGGCGAAGATTTTGGCCAGACCTTGGCAGTCTGGGGAGTAGGGGAAGGTCCCTACCTGATGCTACCTTTGATGGGTCCCTCGACATTGCGCGACGCGCCGAGTAAATTTGTCGATAGTTTTACCGATCCATTCTCCTATTCAGATGATGTCAGAACTAAAAACTCCGTAAGAGCAGTGGACCTGTTAAATACTAGAGTTAGCTTTTTGGGGCTGGATGAAATGTCCTCTGGAGACAAATATCTGTTTGTTCGAGATGTCTATTTGCAGCGCACCAGGTATCTGGTTAACGATGGCGCAATAGAAGATGATTTTGGCGACTTTGATGATTTTGACGATTACTAAATAGTGAGACAGTTGGCTTAGCGTTAATGTTTAACTATGAGCCTTAAACGACCACCTGCGAAAGCCGTATTAGCGATGAAAGCACCGTCAGATCTGATTTTTTTTCTTGGCGATAAAGAACCCAGCATTCAAGGGGCAAGTAACAGTCTCCAGTTGCTGATTGCTCAGTCGACTGCGCTGCAAAATATCGAGGCTATACGCGCTCGATGTCAGGACCCACTGCTACAGCCGCTGCTAGTTAGTGCAGATCAACTTGCTATTGAAAGTGACAGTCAGCGCGAATACCTCAAGGCTCTAGCAGCCGAATTTCTCGTTATCATCCTGCTGGGTCCCGATCAAAGTCATCGCGTCGCTGAATACTTTCGTCTCGGCGTGGCCGATGTCGCCTTTCCTCATAGCAGTGACAAAGAACTCGCAGCCATTCTTGAGCGAGTTGATAGTCTCGCTGATTCTCGTGATCAGAAACGCCTCTATCGCAGAGAGTTAGAAAAGACTAATCAAAATTTACAGGAGAGTCTGCACCTATTGAAGCAAGACCAGATGGCTGGCCTCGAAGTGCAAAAAAGTCTGATGCCAGAGAGTCCGCTTAAATTTGGCGACTATGAAATTTCTCACTCCATAACACCCTCACTCTATTTAAGCGGCGACTTTGTCGGTTACAACTTTGTTCTCGGTCGCTATCTGCTGTTTTATTTTGCCGATGTCTCCGGTCATGGCTCCTCATCGGCTTTTGTTACCGTTCTGCTGCGCTTTATGATTGGCCGAGTAATACGCAAGCATCAGATGCAAAAAGACTATGTGGCCCTGGCCCAGGCCCCTGAGGGCTTAGTTGAGTCGATTAACAGTCAGCTGCTGGCCACCGGTCTCGGCAAGCACCTGACCATTGTTGCTGGATCATTGGATACCGAAACCAGAAAGCTGCGCTATGTGATTGGCGCCCAGCAACCTGCACCGATTTTAATCAGTTATGGTCAGGCGCGATTCCTCCCTGGAAAGGGCAAGCCCGCAGGCATTTTTGAGGGGGCGACCTGGGTGGTTGAAGAGGTTGCTCTGCCTGAGTCTTTCGCTCTGGTGCTGTTGTCTGACGGTGTTTTTGATCTGCTCTCAGATAAAGAGATTGTCGATAAAGAGAAAACCCTATTGAAGTATCTCAGGACTAGCTCAGAGAGCCTGGATAAACTTAAAGATGCACTGTTTATAGGTGATATTGAAGACCCCCAAGACGATATATCCGTTCTACTGTTGACCAGAGGAATGTAGCTTGAGCGCAGGAAAAATTTTCGTTTCTGATGAAGAGGGCAACTATCTCATCAAGTTTGTTGGTGATGTTAGGGTCACTCTCTGCGGCTCGCTAAATCGCTACATGGAAACTATTTTTGGCAGTCACGACGTTAAGAACGTCGTGGTCGATCTGTTGGAGGCGCAAGGCCTGGACAGTACGACGTTGGGGCTACTGGCCAAGCTTGGGCTGCACTGCCGCAAACAATATGGCATAGATGTGCAGGTCTTCTGTCAGAACCCGAGTATCTTGCGCACATTAGACTGTATGGGCTTTGATGAGCTGTTTGATATTATTCAGCAAGTTCCGGAGATCAGCGCTAAACTGCAGAGCATCACCTCGGTTAATTCTGAAGTGGATGAGATCCGCAAGCAGGTTTTGGAGGCGCACAAATTATTGGTACAACTCAACCCGAAAAATAGCTCAGAGTTTATCGATCTGATCCGCGCCCTAGAGTCAGGTGACTAACTGTGCTCCAACAGCAATTTTAAGTCATCTAAGTGCTAGCTATCTCTGGCGGATATTTTGCACTGGATAAACTCACTGTGACGCAGATGCAACAGATCAGCCACACGGCGAATAATGCCTTCCTCATGCTTATCCAAATGGCCGTCAGCAAAAGCTACGCGCCACATTGCTGTCATTAAGTTGAGTTTTTTCTCATGACTGTAGTGAGCGTTGATTTCCTTGGTGAACTGATACAGTGACGTCGCATCAGCAACCTCATCCCGAGAGAGCAGCACCAGTTCATCAACCTGATCAGAACTCAGTTCTAACATCTGGGCAAGCGTCGCGCTGATCGACTGCAGTTCATCTTCGGCCAGATTGCCGTCGATAACCATCACTTCAATGAGCAGCGCCGCTGTTGACAGTTGCTCAGCGCTGATTGAGCTGTCTTCCGCATCAACTACATTCTTGGCAAAGAATGCCTTAATTTTATTAATCATTAGTTTAGGTCTTTTAACCAGGTTTCAAGTTTAATCTGATCCGCAACGAATCCACGGATACCCTCAGCCAGCTTCTCGGTGGCCATGGCATCTTGATTGAGCTCAAAACGGAAACCGCTCTCGCCGCTAAGTTGGTAATGAATCTTCGAGCCTGTGTCCGCTGGGTCAAGCCTGCGCTCCAGAGTGCCGTAGTCATCATCAAGGGCTTGCAGCAGCTGTGGGCTAATAGTCAGTCGATCACAGCCGGCCAGCTCGGTAATCTCATCAGTATTTCTAAAGCTCGCACCCATCACTACAGTGTTGTAGCCAGTCTGCTTGTAATAGTTGTAAATTCGCGTCACTGACTGCACGCCAGGATCATCTGCAGGCTCATATTCAGTGAGCCCAGTAGAGATTTTGTACCAATCGAGAATACGGCCGACAAAAGGCGATATCAAAAATGCGCCAGCATCCGCGGCAGCCACCGCCTGAGTAAAGTTAAATAGCAATGTCAGGTTGCAGTTAATACCCTCTTTTTCCAGGGTTTCCGCAGCGCGAATACCTTCCCAAGTGGAGGCCATCTTAATTAGTACCCGCTCGCGGCCAATACCTGCCTGCTCATAGAGATTGATCAGGTGGCGCGCTTTGGCAATAGAGGCGGAAGTATCAAAGGAGAGGCGTGCATCCACTTCAGTGGAGACACGACCGGGAATCTGTTCGAGAATTTTTTCACCAAATCCCACTGCCAATCGGTCCATGCAATCGGTTAGCTGATCATTGCTCGACTGTCGACCGTTCATAGTAGCCTCTACTATAGAGTCAACTAGGCCACGATAGGCCGGCATCTGTGCGGCTTTCAGCAGTAGCGACGGGTTGGTTGTTGCATCTTCAGGAGAATACTGGGCAATAGCATCAAAATCGCCAGTGTCGGCAACCACAGTGGTCATCTCTTTAAGTTGGGCTAGCTTGCTCTTTGTGTTGCTCATTAATCCTAATCTCCAGATGTCTTCTGTAATGCGGTAGTTAAAACCTCAATTGTCGCAGAGGGTTTATGCGCGTTCTCGCTAATGTGACGTCGGTATTGCCGGGCGCCCGGCATACCGTGAAACAGACCCAATATATGCCGGGTCATGGCGTTTAATTTAGTCCCTTTGCTGAGCTCATTATCGGCATATTGTAGAAACTCTTCAGCGATTTGTCGCCGGGTTTTCACTGCATGAGTGGCGCCATAGATATCTTGATCTACACTGGCCAGCAAGTATGGATTAGTATAAGCCTCACGCCCAACCATAACGCCATCTAAGTGCTGTAAATGCCCATGAGATTGCTCAAGAGTGGTGACACCACCATTAATAATAATCTCTAAGTGCGGAAAATCTTTTTTCAACTGATAGACCCGATCATAGTTCAGTTCAGGGATCTCTCGATTCTGTTTTGGACTCAGGCCCTTTAGCCACGCCTTGCGCGCATGGACCAGAAATACCTCGCAGCCACTCTCGGCAACCCGGCCGACAAAGTCACGTAAAAAATCATAGGAATCATAATCATCCACACCAATACGGTGCTTGACCGTAATCGGTAAATCCACTGCCTCACGCATTGCGGCGATACAGTTAGCGGTGATCTCGGCATCTTTCATCATCACCGCGCCAAACATACCGTTTTGCACGCGGTCACTGGGACAGCCACAGTTTAGATTGATCTCAGCGTAGTCATACTGCGCAGCCATTTTACAGGCCGTCGCCAAATCTGCGGGATTGCTGCCACCTAGTTGCAGCGCTACAGGATGTTCGAAAGCATCCATCTGCAGATGGTAGTCGCTGTCGCCGTGAATTATTGCACCAGTGGTTAGCATCTCTGTATAGAGCATTGTGTGCTGACTAATTAGCCGCAAAAAGTAGCGGCAGTGACGATCAGTCCAGTCGAGCATTGGGGCTACACAGAATTTACGGTCAATCATAGGGAGACTGGTTGTTGTTTTGAGGGCCCTAATTTTACACACTTTTAGTCTTCGATGCGCTGTTGGAAATGAGGCAGGGCTAAGGTTTCTAGAGAGGGCCGGCGAGCTGCAAGAAAGGTGTCCTTGCCAGTTGGTCGATGGCGCTGAATTAGATTGCCGAATCATGTGCTATTCAATTATAAATGGGTGTCTGCTTTTATACTCTCACCCAAAGTCGGTTGATCCCAGAGTACCTATATGGAAGCTGCGCGGCTGCGCTGGTAACGTCTTAATGGAAGCCTTATTGGGGCAGGTTATCACCTGTTATCTATTGCCTAGAATGCCCGTCATGGTATGAGAGATCGCCAGTCCAGAGTTTCAGTTCTTTGGGGACATGTTTTTAGATACCGCCTCTAGGCCTGGGATTTAGACATATTGATATCATTTATGATTCTAATATGGATAAAAAAGCCTAAATAAGATCAGTAAAGATATTTTTATTTTCAATAACTGGTTTTGTTGCTATAGTCTATTTCTACGATAAATTAACCCTAAGTTGGTGCTCTGGTGTGATCGCTAGCGGGCCAGTTTTAAACTGAAAAATATCATGGTCGATAGTATGAAAATTGATTACTTAACCCCAGAGGGCGCCACCCTCAACGAGATGGGCCGGAGGCTGGCGCGAGTACGGAAGCAGCAGGGCTTCTCTCAGACTCGCTTGGCCGAAGAAGCAGGTCTTGGTGTTGCAACTCTGCGGCGCATCGAATCTGGTCAGGATGGTCAAATGGCTTCATGGATCAAGTTACTCAAAGCGCTGCGTATGACTGCGGCGATTGATGCCCTGTTACCAGAAACTTTCGCTTCACCTATGGCTGAAGTGCTCTCCACAGCAAAGCAAAGCAAGAAAGGCCGAGTAGCTGAGCCAGGTGTTCGCTGGGGTGATGAAAGGGAATGACGACCGCGACAGTAAAACTCTGGGGCACCACTATTGGCTACGTTGCCATGGCTAGCGGCGAGCGCTTTGCCCGCTTCGAGTATGCTCCAGATTTTGAGGCTTTTGGCATTGAACCAGCGCCATTGATGATGCCAGTGCAGGGCCGGCACATCTATCAGTTTTCCGATCTCCATCCGCGTTCATTTCACGGTATGCCAGGGCTGATTGCTGACAGCTTGCCGGACAAATATGGTCAGCGACTGATCGATGTGTGGCTGGCCCAAACTGGCCGTAAGCCAGCCGACTTTAATGCGGTGGACCGCCTCTGTTATACCGGCACCCGCGGAATGGGTGCATTGGAATTCGAACCCTCTGCAGAGCCAGATAAAAGCGCAGGCAAGTTGTTGGCAATAGAAGATCTAACTGAACTCGCGTCAATGGCCTTTGCCAGCAAAGAGTCACTGCAGGCTAAATTTACTGAAGCCGGTTTCAGTAAAGGCGAGGGCAGTGATGCACTGCTCGATATACTAAAAGTCGGCACCTCAGCCGGTGGCGCAAGGGCCAAGGCGGTTATCGCCTTTAACCCAGAGACTAAGCAAGTGCGCTCTGGGCAGCTACATTTGCCCCCGGGCTTCGAGCACTGGTTAATCAAATTCGATGGCGTAGAGTTCAGCGGTGATTGGGGCGTGGCCGACCCTTCAGGCTATGGCCTATTGGAATACAGCTATCACCTGATAGCGAAAGAGTGCGGTATCCAAATGATGGAGAGCAGTATCTTCTCAGAGAATGGCCGCAACCACTTTATGACCCGACGCTTTGATCGCGATGCCGATGGCGGCAAGCAATTTATGCAGACCTTTGGCGCGCTGGCTCACTACGATTATTATGAAAGCGGCTATTACTCCTACGAACAGCTGTTTATGCTGATGAAACGCTTGAATCTTCCCAAGCGCGCTTTCGAAGAACAGTTTCGCCGCGTGGTATTTAATATTGTCGGTTGCAACCAAGATGATCACGTCAAAAATTTCGCCTTTATGATGGATCGACAGGGTAATTGGGATCTGTCTCCGGCCTATGATCTCTGTCACGCCGAGGGCAGTCAGTTCACGCGCAATCATCAGCTTAGTATCAATGGTAAAACCAATGGCTTTGAGCGCAGCGATTTAAAACATCTGGCGCAATATGCGGGACTGCCTCGGGGTAGTGAAAAGCAGATTATTCAGCGTACTGTTGAGGCATTTTCAAAGTGGAAGGCTATTGCCACTGATATAGCTGTTCCGGCCAAATTGCAGGACCACGTTCTAGGTACGTTGCGGTTAAAAATATAAACACCAAAGCTGATACTGATTGCTAGAAAGGCAGGGTTGCTTTAGTTTAGGGCGATTGAACAACGAGCCGGATCTTAAAAAGAGCTCGATACAAAAGCATGAGAGACCTTTATCGGGTGATCAAGTGTATTGACAGTTAAAGCAAGGTATCTCAATGAAACTCATTACAGGTCAGAGAATTCTCAGCAAGCTTAGTAACCTAGGTCCTGGGCTGAGCCGCTCGCCGCTCGGAACTTTTCGCTTCGTCTATGACAGCTTTGACCAGCTATTTGGCAGCGGCTCTCGATCTGATGTCACTACAGAGGATCGGTCAATCTACGTGGGTGAGCGCGAGCTCGGTATTCGAATCTATAGGCCTGCCAAGGCCGAGCCAAAGCTGACTATGGTCTACTTTCACGGCGGTGGCTATGTGATCGGCGGTTTTAAAAGCCACCATGGCTTCTGCAGTCTGTTAGCGGGTCAGGCCAATATCAACCTGATTACGGTAGATTATCGACTGGCACCTGAGAGTCCATTCCCGGGTCCATTGCAGGATGGTTTGGACGCCTGGAATTGGGTGGCAGATCATGTTGCTGAGTTGGGTGTCGAGCAGACCAAAATCGGTATGGGTGGTGATAGTGCTGGAGGTAACCTAGCAGCGGTGTTAACCATGCAAACCTTCGGTGATCTGTTGGATGGGGATTTAAAGGTAGCACCGGCCTTTCAGTTTTTGCTCTATCCTTGGGTCGATATGAGTGGTGAGTCAGATTCGATTCAGCGTTTCGGTAAGGGTCTGATCTTAACGCAGGAAACCATGTCTTTTTTCCGCGACGCCTACTTGCCCAAAGAGCTGGAGCCTCAGGCGACCAAGAGTAGCCCAATACTCTGTGAGGATATGAGTTCAACGCCGGATACATTGATTGTGACGGCGGAATACGATGTCTTGCGAGATGAAGGTCTTGCCTTTGTAGGCAAGTTGCAGCAGGCGCAGGTATCAGTATCTCATCTTCATTTGCCGGATTGCACTCACGGATTTATATCAACAGGCAAGTTTAGCCCAGCAACGCGTAAACGGTTAAATGAAGTCGCAGCTATGTTTGATACATACGCCGCAAGTATCTAATTAGCAATAGAGCGAATTGTTCTTTTCTTCACCGTAAAAGGACTAAGGCCTAATAAGCTTGGGGGAGCGATGAGCCATTATTTGATTGAGAATAATCGTCGACTCTATATCTTCCACCTGTTCTACAGTGGCCAATTTGTCCTTTAAAAAGGATTCAAAAGTCTGTAGATTTTTCGTCACTATGCGCAGTGCATAATCATGCACGCCGGCTAGAACACAGCACTCCAACACCTCACTAAATTCACCGACCGCAGTCTCAAATGAAGCCGCATTACTTGAGGTATTTTTATTCAATTTTATAAATACAAAAGCCGAGACACCAATGCCCAACATGCCGTGATTCAGGCGCGCAGTGTACTGCTCTATCAGACCGCTCTGTTCCAGTTTACGCAGACGCCTCAAGCAGGGTGTTTGTGAAAGATTAACGAGAGCTGAGAGCTCGGCATTACTGATCCGTGCATTGACCTGCAGGGCATTGAGAATCTTGATATCGGTATTGTCTAGATTGATGTTATCTGCGTTCTGGTGATTCAGGGGCATAATCAACTCAATAGAAGTTATAAACGAGTCTGATTATACATTTTTCGTCGATATAACGGCGTTATTTGGCCGAAAGCGTTAAAGGTCTTTTGTTACTATTTGCCGTTATTGCAATGTTCAAATAGATGTTCAAACAGACAGGCAAAACAAAATATGAGCAAAAAAGCCAAGGCACTTGACGCATGGATCCGTAGCGACTTTAGAGAGATCAACACCGCCCTTGAAGCGCTGCATTTTAGCCAGCCAGATCGACTGCCTGTGCCTATCATGGGCGAGGCGTTAAAGCAGCGCTTAGTGGAAGAGGGCACGGCCCTAATCCGCGAGCTGCTCGATGAAGGCAATACCGACGAAGGCTTCGATAGTGGTTTTGATCTGCTCGGCAATGTAGGCTTTTATATGGCCGCCTGCCGCCGTCATGAAATCACCGAACCTTCCAGAGAAAGCCGCTCTCCGTTGCAGGAAGCCTCGGCACTGGCGATGCAGCTGGGGGCCTCTCTGGGTGTGATTCCACGCTTTGCCTCGAGTCATTTAGAAACTCATAATCGGGCTGTTAGTGGTGTCTATAAAACCTTTACTGACCTGGGCGACGAAAAGCTGTTTCTCGATTACAACACCCGCAGCGTCTTTGCCTTTATTCGTGCCTCAGAAGCATTGCGCCAGATACTGCCCCTGGGTGTTTCTCATCCGGTAACCTACGATCTTTTGCTTAGTGCCAAACAGTCACTGGAAGAGGTTTATGCTTACAATCAAGAGCTATTTGAAAAGCTCGATGTGGATCGTTTCTTTTACTGCGTCAGGCCCTATTACCGCCCGCATCGTGTGGGGCTGCATGAATACCGTGGCGCCAATGCAGGAGATTTTGCCGGGATCAATGTGATCGACTTATTGCTTGGTTTGTGTCGCGCTGACGATCCTTATTATTCTCAGCTTTTAGTGGATAAGTTTCTGTTTATGCGCCCGGATGATCAGTTGGTGTTGCGCGACTGTATGCGCCGCACTAGCTTGCTGGACAGCTTTTTAGCCACGGCCGATGCGGCGAGAGATCAGCCCTGGGTGCAGAAGAATCTTGAGCTGTTTTTACAAGTTTGCCATGCCCATGGCCAGACTGCACTGCAGCATCACGAGCAGCTGGTTAATAAGTTTATTGAGCGGCCGGCGGATGAAGGGGTGTTAACCGAATCCAAGGGAATTACCGCCAGTGGGCCACCATTGCCCGTGCTGTTAAAAAGCCTGCGCAAACTCTGCGATATGCGCTGCGCTGCAGATGTTGGTGGCGCGTTTAAAACCCGCCATGGGGATATCGAGCATCTCAAAGGCTTGCTGCTATGAACCCGTTTATTGCCCATGAGGGAATCTATATGCTCAGTCACTCTGTGGGACTGCCATTGGTCGGTGCGGAGCAAGCGGCGGCCAGTGCCTTTTGGCAGCCATGGCAGCGTGGTGATGCAGAAATATGGAATCACTGGTTGGGTGAGATCACCCGCTTTCGAGAGCAACTGGCAATGCTTATGAATACCGAGATGGCTAATATCTGTCCCCAGAGTAGCCTCTCCAGTGCCGTGTCAAAGATTGTTTTTTCATTGCCAACCCGTCCTCAGCGGCCGGTTATTTTATTGAGCGAAGAAGACTTTCCGTCGATCGCCTTTGCCTTGCAAAAAACCGCCAGTCTGGGCTATCAGTTAAAATTTATTTCCACAGATACAGATATCTCGGATCTGGCCCAGTGGGACCAACAGATGACATCCGACGTGGGCATGGTTTTGGTGACTCATGTGCAGTCCAATAATGGACGTCAGTTACCAGTGCAAAAAATCACCGAGCTGGCGCGGCAGAAAGGCGTTTTATCCCTGGTGGATGTGGCTCAGTCGGCGGCAATTATCCCAATTGATCTGCAGCAGTGGCAGGCGGATTTTGTGGTGGGCTCCTCGGTTAAGTGGATTGGTGGTGGCCCAGGGGCGGCATTTCTCTGGGTTGACCCAGAGATAATTGATCAGTGCCAGCCGGACAATGTGGGTTGGTTCTCCCATGAGAACCCCTTTGAATTTGATATTCATCAGTTTCGCTATGCGTCCGATGCCCTGCGATTTTGGGGCGGTACGCCCTCGGTCTACCCCTATGCATTGGCCGCCAATAGTCTGACCCAGATTAATGCCATGGGCGTGGATAAGATTAGACAAAATAATATTGCCCTCAGCGAGATGATTATTCAGGCGGTGCCGCATTCAGCATTGATCTCGCCCCGCTTAGACGCTCAGCGGAGCGGCACGCTGATACTGAATTTTGGGCAACTTCAGCAGCAGGTTGTGAGTCGTTTAAATGAGTCTAAGGTGCACTTTGATACCAGAGTGAAAGGTATCCGACTGTCGCCTCACGGCTGCAATACGGCGGCACAAATCGAGGCCATAATAGGCTGTTTTTAATTCACATTTTGCAGTACGGATCAGGTGATAATAGGGTAGTCTAGAAACATAATCTCTCATATATAAGAAGAGCAGGTCCCATGAGTCAGAACCCTTCTAAACCAACATCATTAAACCGCCGTCAACTTCTCAAGGGCATGAGTGCCAGTCTTGGGCTCTTAGCCCTGCGAGGATTTGAAGTGCAAGCCGCAGCCGCAGCTCATTTTACCCACGGTGTTGCCAGTGGCGACCCCTTAGCTGATCGTGTGATGCTATGGACGCGGCTGATTCCAGGCGGCGGTGAGCACAGCTCTATTAACTGCCAGTGGCAGGTGGCCAAAGATCGCGCCTTTAAGCATATTGTTAGCACTGGCATGGCGTCAACGAATTCTGAGCGGGACTATACAGTCAAAATCGATGCCGCTGGGCTCAGCCCCAATAGCCGATACTATTACCGATTCTTATCCGATGGCCAGTTGGCCAGCCCCATTGGCAGGACTCGCACTTTGCCTGTGGGGGATATAGAACAGATTCGCCTCGGCATTACCTCCTGCTCAAACTATCCCCAGGGTTATTTTAATGTCTACCGTCACATGGCTCAGACTGATATAGATCTGGTGCTGCACCTGGGTGACTATATCTATGAATATGCCGAGGGGGTCTATTCCAATGAAGTGGCCACGAATAAGCTCGGGCGCAAGGTTGAACCTACCAATGAAATTCTAAGCCTCGAAGACTATCGCATGCGCTATGGTCTCTACCGCACCGATGAAGATTTACAGCTAGTTCATGCCCGCCACCCCTTTGTCTGTGTCTGGGACGATCATGAGTTGGCCAATGATTCCTGGAAAGGTGGCGCTGAAAATCACAGTGCCGATGAGGGTGATTTTCAGGCGCGGATGCGCAGCGCCCGCCAGGCTTACCATGAGTGGATGCCGATTCGCACTAGTACCAAAGGTGATCAGAGCACCATTTTCCGCAGCTTTAAACTGGGTAATCTAGCTGATCTAATCATGTTGGATACGCGCCTTCATGGTCGCGACCGGCCCTTGGATTACGCCAAAGATTTGCCCATGCACTCAGTCTTATTCCAGCTTTCAGCCTCAGGGGAGGGCAGTTTGATCAGTGAGAAAGCATCTACCAGCGTGCCCACTGAGCAGCTTAAACGTATCACTATGCCCTTTGATTTCACCTCGGGAACGCCAACTCCGGTGAATGACTATGCAACTATTAAAGACCTTACCGCTGAGACATTGCCTCCGGGTTGGTATTACCTGCCGGACAGTCAGAGTTTCAAGCGGCAGGCTCTGGTTGAGCCCGACAGGACTATTCTCGGTGCTGATCAAGAACAGTGGCTCGATAGTGAATTGCAGGCCAGTACAGAACGCGGAGCCACTTGGCAGGTCATTGGTCAGCAGGTCTTAATGGGTAAGTTACGACTTCCAGTGCTAACTAACGAGCAACTCAAGATTGATCAGGCCGAGCCTTATGTTCGTCAAATCATGGAGATGATGCAGGTGCTTGCTCCGGCTCAAATGCCATTTAATCTCGATGCTTGGGATGGCTATGCCGCTTGCCGCGATCGTGTCTTTAGCAGCTTTGCCGAGCATGGCACTAATCCAGTGGTACTGGCGGGTGACACTCACAACGCCTGGGCGTTTAATCTGGCGGATAGTAATGGCCAGGCCGTGGGCGTTGAAGTGGGCACTCCCGGAGTCAGCAGTCCAGGCTTGGAGACTTATCTACCCACAGATCCCGCTGAGCTTGGCAAGGCAATAAAGGATGTGAGCGTAGAACTGTTTGCCGTAGATACAGCCCAGCGCGGTTGGTCAGAGATGACATTAACCCCTGAAGCCATGACCAACCAATGGCATTTTGTCAGCACAGTGCTGGATCGAGATTTCACTGTTGAGCGCGGAGCATTGCAGTACTGTAAAGCCGGTAATAAGCGCTTTTCGTAAGCTGCTTTAGCTCCTTTTTTGGGTAAAAACCGCTACAATCGCGCCATGGCATTTGACCCCCCAACATTTCTCAAATCATTGACCCAGCGGCCGGGCATCTACCAGATGTTCAACGCCGAGGGGGAGATACTCTATGTGGGTAAAGCCAAGAACCTGAAGAACCGGGTTAGCAGCTATTTCCGCAAGGCCGGCCTGAGCCCAAAAACTGCGGCACTGGTCAAGCGCATCGAACAGATCGATGTGACAGTTACCGAGACTGAAACCGAAGCCCTGATTCTCGAACACAACCTGATCAAGCAGCACCGCCCGCCGTTTAATATTTTGATGCGCGACGATAAAAGCTATCCTTACATTCTGCTCACAGATAAAGATAAGTGGCCGCGTCTGGCTTTTCATCGTGGTGCGAAAAAAGCCAAGGGCACTTATTTTGGGCCGTTTCCCAGTGTCTATGCAGTTCGCGAAACCATGAGTTTCCTGCAAAAGACGTTTAAGGTGCGCCAGTGCGAAGATAGCTTTTTTAACAATCGCTCGCGCCCCTGCCTGCAGTATCAAATTAAACGCTGTACCGCTCCCTGTGTGGAATTTGTTAGCCCTGAAGACTATGCCGCTGATGTCAATGTCACACGCCTCTATTTGGATGGCAAGGGCGATAAGATCCTCAAGCAGTTAGAAGCGGATATGGTTAAAGCCGCCGAGGCATTGGCCTTTGAAAAGGCCGCCGACACCCGCGACCAGATTGCCGCGCTGCGCCAGATTCAAACCCAGCAGGTAATAGAGAAGGGCAAGGGCACCATTGATGTGGTGGCTGGCGCCATCAGCAATGGTCAGGCCTGTGTGCATATGCTCTATATTCGTCAAGGGCGTATTCTCGGCAGCCGCAGTTATTACCCGAAAGCGCCCCTGGCTCAAACCGTTGGCGAACTCTTGGATGATTTTCTGCCATTGCTCTACTTGGCTGGCGGTGGACGTCCAGATCTGCCGAAAGAAATTTTACTCAATGCCGAAATCGACAGCGCAGAGACCCTTACCGAAGCCCTTGAATTACAGGTCCAGCGCAAGCTTGAGATCCGTCATTCAGTGCGCGGCTTCCGTGCCAAATGGATCGAGTTGGCCGAGCGCACCGCCGAACAAAACCTCGCCGGCAAGCTGGCCTCGAAACAGAGCCAAGAAAAACGCATGGAATCACTGCGGGAAACGCTCGAACTGGAGAGCCTGCCCGAGCGCATTGAATGTTTTGATATTAGCCACAGCAGCGGTGAGGCCGTGGTCGCCTCCTGCGTAGTCTTCGACGGCAGCGGCGCGGTCAAGAGCGACTACCGGCGCTTTAATATTGAAGGCATTACCGGCGGTGATGACTATGCCGCTATGGAACAAGCGATTAGAAGACGGTATACCAGACTGATGAAAGGCGAGGGCAAACTACCCGAGATCCTGCTGATTGACGGTGGTAAAGGACAGATTGGTATCGCCAAAGAAGTGCTCGCGGATCTAGGTGTAGTGGGCGTTATGATTTTAGGTGTCGCCAAAGGCACCACCCGCAAAGCTGGCTTTGAAACACTCATTCTAGCAGACCAAAACAACCGCGTTATCGCCCGACCTCAGCAGGCGGCACTGCACCTGATTCAGCAGATCCGCGATGAAGCTCACCGCTTTGCCATTACCGGCCACAAGGCGCGTCGCGATAAAAAGCGCCGCACCTCTCCCCTTGAGGGCATCCCCGGAGTAGGGCCAACTCGGCGTCGGGATATCCTCAAACACTTCGGTGGAATCCGTGAAGTGCAAAAGGCCAGCGTTGCTGATTTGATGAAAGTACCCAATATCAGCAAAAAGGTTGCTGATGAGATTTACAGCGCACTGTACAATGACTAACTTTTAGGTTCGCAGCACCGTCAAGACTATCGAGCCGCGAACCAATTATCGCTAACAGAAGACAATTACATGTGGAACTTGCCTAATATATTGACCCTGCTGCGCATTGGCTTAATACCGGTGTTCATCGCTATCTATTACAGCTCCTGGGAATGGCACAACCTGATTGCTGCTGCCGTGTTTGGTGTGGCCGCAGCAACTGACTGGGTCGACGGCTATATGGCGCGTAAATACGATCAGGTCACACCTTTTGGTGCCTTCCTAGATCCGGTTGCCGATAAGTTGATTGTGGTAGCAGCCATGGTGATGCTGCTTGAAGTACATGCAAGTCCTTGGTTTTCAGTGGCCTCGATCATTATTATCGGCCGTGAAATTGTAATCTCCGCACTGCGCGAATGGATGGCCGAAATGGGTTATAGCGGCACTGTCGCCGTCGCCATGATCGGCAAAGTGAAGACCTGGGTACAGATGGTTGCAATCGCCGTGCTACTGGCGGCGAAACCCGAAAATGAACTACTCACTAATCTCGGATTTATAGCAATTTATATAGCCGCCGGGCTAACCCTCTGGTCAATGATCCACTATCTGCGCGCCGCTTGGCCGCAATTGAGTGGCACAACGACAAGTAAGTGAGATCAGGGCGATAATCAGTTGATTTATTGCTGGTAATGCCTAGAATAGCGCCCTCTCAAACAGTAGCGAATTACAGACTGATGAGGCAATTTATAAAATTAGTACGAGAAAGTTTAAGGCGCCGTAGCAAAGTGGTAATGCAGTGGACTGCAACTCCGCGATCGTCGGTTTGACCAATTGCGAAGCAATTAGCAACGAGCGCAGCGAAGCCCGCAGGGGATTAACAGCCAGAGGCTGTTAAGATTCTTCCGACCTTTTAAGAATTACGCTAGAAAGGTAGTAGAGTAGCAAGTAGTAAAGAGAAAGTTTAAGGCGCCGTAGCAAAGTGGTAATGCAGTGGACTGCAACTCCGCGATCGTCGGTTCGATTCCGACCGGCGCCTCCATTTCTCTGCTTCATAACAATTAGCCCACCCAATGCCAATAGTTTCCCCTAAACCCCCGCCAAATCTGCTAAGATCCTGAAAAATTAAAATAATAAGCAGAGAAAATTCCCATGGCAGAAATCACATTAGTAGGCTGGTTCCACACAATTCTGGGCATCCTGTCCATCGCCTCAGTCATCTACACCATAGCGAAACACAAGATCATTAAATCGACCACCAGATCGGGCCAGATCTACCTGATAGCCACTCTAATAACCGCCATCTCCGCACTGACCATATTCCAAAATGGCGGCTTTAATATAGCCCACGGCCTGGCAGTCGCCACATTACTAGCTGTGATAGTGGGCTGGCTCGCCGAAAAAAAGCGAATTGTCGGCGGACTATCCCCATATCTTCAGGCTGCTAGCTACTCAGCCACGTTTCTATTCCATATGATCCCTGCAATCACCGACGGTCTGAGACGCTTGCCAGTCAACGATCCAGTGGTAACCGATATCGAAGATCCCTTACTACTGGGCTTTTATATGGCCTTTGCGCTGACCTATGTGGTTGGTGTAATAGCTCAAGCAATCTGGCTGCGCAGGTCCCATGCCAGCGCTTAAAAGTTGGGCGGTAAAAAAGCGCCAAAAAGCGCATGATTGTTTCCCATTTAAGATTTTGATCAGGTATAATTTCGCGCGCTCAGCCAGCACAGGTTAGATTGGTTTGTTTGAGTAGAAAGCCCACCTAGTACCATGCCCGGGTGGCGAAATTGGTAGACGATGAGCAGGATGCTCGAGTGTCGCGTGAGGCAGGACGCCGGAAGCGACCGCAAGTCCAGTCTGAAAGACTGGTAGAATTATCAGCTAGCAAAGATGTCTGAAAGCCCACCTAGTACCATGCCCGGGTGGCGAAATTGGTAGACGCAAGGGACTTAAAATCCCTCGGTGGCAACACCGTGTCGGTTCAAGTCCGACCCCGGGCACCATATATCAAGGACTGTAGAGATGCAGTCCTTTTTTATCGCCTGTCATAAATCCATTTTGTAGGCCTATAGTAGGCACATTTTAAGGCTTACGGTCTTTGACTTACTTCCCTTTGAACGCAATACCCTGGACATAACCGTTAGCCTGGTTGATTTCATCTCTACCTATTGAGAAGACACCAGGTTTAACTTCAATCAGCAACACAGTTCTAGTTTTTTTATGACCGTTTTTATCGACAGACTCAGGCGCATGAGCACCAATTGTGGACTGTTTTAAGACAACAATATCTGGACGATATGCAATGGCCCCAAATCTCGGCGAAAAACATTCTCTTCACAGGTGGTTTCAAATAAGTCCTGGTTTTTACATTGATAGCGTAAATTTTAAACTCCTTTAAAGAGATGGAGAGCTTGCTATTTAGTCTTGAGTTGGGAATACCTGCCAATTGATTACAGTGCCGCATAACGCTAAAAGCCACTTAAGATTCAGCCAAGTCTATCCGCTGCAGAAATCTAAATGCTCAAATCCATAAGATTGTAATTCTTAAGCGAGGCCTTAATCTCTTCATTCCACACTGGCTTTTCAGCATCGTTGGCTATTGGTGCATAGTCATAGGGCAGTTCGTCGGGGAATCTCTGCTTGCGTGCCGCAATGGCTATTCCAATTAGTCTAGAGCGATGTTTGATAAAGGCTTCGTCAAAAGTAGCGGCTTCCGCGTGAAGGCCAGCTCCCCGTACATTTAAAACTGATGACAGGGGATGGAAGCCAAAGTTGACTGTTATTCTTGTTTCAAAACCGGTATTGGCAAAGGATCCATGGAGTATTTGGCGACTATTGATTACCACATCGCCGGGATTACAAATAATAGGCACGGCATCTGGCAGACGCTCGGTGCCTGCCTCTGAGACCAGCTCGACAATATTCACTCTGCTGTTCTTGTGGCTCCCGGGGACAACCCAGACGCCGTTGACTGCGGTACTGCCGTAGACTTGGCCCATAAAGTTAAAGCCATGAATATTCTCATCAAATATCGGGCTGTCCCAATGAGTGTCGCCATCCTGGTGCCAGGATACTGCGGCGCCAAGCCCTGCATCTTTGATAAACAAACCCTCATGGAAGGGCACAAAATCTTTGCCGTTTACCGCTTCAGCCATTTTCAAAAGTCCGGGATGTGCATATGTTCGCAGGCAGGCATCGGAGTATTGCAGAGAGCCACCGAGATATAACGGCGTCGCCTGTGGAGCACCTTCACCTGCTTGAGGCTCAAATAATTTAACCTGATGACGGCCATTTAGCATCGCCGTGCCGCCCAATGGATCTGACAGTGGCTTTGCCCATTGCAAGGCAAAACCCTCTCTATCAGAACCCAGAGCAGGTCTGCCCTTAGCGTCTAGAGTTGCGCCCATCTCGATAGGAAAATTTTCCCGCATCTGCTCTAAATCGTTTATCAAATCCGTGAGTTCTTCTTTACCTAGAGCATTCTCAAAAATATAGAAGCCATAATTTGAATAGGTTTTCAGGATATCAGGGTGAATATCGCCCTTCTCATCAAAGCGAATTGGACCTCGGTTTGGCAGGGCTAGGGCTTTCTCCTGACCCTGAATAAGATATTGCTTCATCTGCGCAGCTTCATCACCGTAGTAGGCGGCGCAAGCGTCGATAGATTGAGTGATGTCTTTGAACATGAGAGTCGCTACCTAGGAGGTTCTATTTTTATTGTTTAGCATTAGTATATTTTAAAGGGCCGATAAGGCCAACTCTCAGAGGACGGCGCTGGCCGAAACAGTCTGCGTTCTCTTAAGAGGGCTTTTCTGTCATGATGGTCAGATCGTTGATCCGCGTACATAAACTATAAGCAGATAAATAATAATAACGATTCCGGCGGCCTTTAGGTCCAGCTGGAACAGCTTGTAAGCATTTAGGTGCTTCAAAGCCCTGGGGATTGGTATGGTCGAAATACTTTCGATAGCGATTGCAGTTACCCTGTTTACTTCAGTGTTTATCTGCCTTAAATGGCGCAACCTTCCCTGTAAAGGTGAAACACCGCTGTCTCTAGTTGCCTTTGCGGCAATCTTATTTACCTCTGGCCTGGACGTGGGGCTGATTATGTTTCCCCTGGTCGAGTTCCAGTTTACGCTGCAGAGGAAGCCTATAGCTTCACTAACCCACTGGCGATTGAATTTGGTTTTTGGGGTTTTCTAGTCTGGGCTTTCTATTTTTTGAGCACTTTTTATTTTTGTATTGTCGAACCCAAAGTTGGGCTGTTTCAACTCGGGCCTATACGCTGGATTAACAACTTAGTTATCATTGCCACCTGTGCCTTTACCGCCTATTTGTTTCTCAGCTATGCGCCCAATTACATTGAGGGCATAACGCCATTACAGAAGTACAGTCTGGTGGGCTTTATTATATTGATGGCGGTTTGGTCGAGCACTGAAATTCGCTATCTTAAAATTCTCAGTATCGCTTCAAGTGGCTTGTTTTTGCTGCTCAATGTTGTGATGCTCCTAGCCTCCGGCGCTTCTATTGATGAGTATCTTGGCACCCTGGGAAATATTCAGGGGTACTTTGAGAATATCGATCGTTTCCTTAGCCCTATAAGTGACTATCACAGTTGGTATCTATTTTGGTGGTTTGCCTGGAGTATTATGATTGGCCAGTTTGTCGCTCGTTTTGTCGGTGGCCTTAAGGTTTGGCAGCTAATGCTGGCACTGCTGGTTATCCCCTCAATTGCCATCGCTCTATGGTTTGCCACGCTCTACTACTATTTTGCTAATGATATTCCGGTGAGTTGGATACTTAATTCGGCCATGGTTTTAGTCGGTGTGCTCTTTGTGATCAACTCTCTGGACTCATTGATTAGGCTGTATACGGATAATTTAGCCTTTGGCGCAGACAGGCTAGGTCAAGGAAAGTATGTTCTCGGCAATTGGTTGTTAATCACCTCATTGGTTCTGTTGTATCAGTTCACGCCCTTTGAAATAGAGTGGGTTGGGCTGACGGTTATCGGGTTGTACCTAGCAATCTTTACACTGCTATTCAAGAGTCGGAGAGAGTTAATCGAGAGTTTTTCTAGCGAGTAAAACACTATTTAAGTCAGTTTTTAGAGAATGAAATAATGCAAAAGAACATTGATTATATTGTTGTGGGTGCTGGCTCCGCTGGGGCTATTGTCGCCTCACGTCTCAGTGAAGATCCCAGCTGTGAAGTGCTGCTAGTTGAATATGGTGGTGGCGATGGCAGTGTCTTCGTGCGTATGCCCTCGGCACTGGGTATTCCCATGAACAGCAAAAAATATAATTGGGGCTTTGAAACCGCTGCGGAACCTTATTTAGACAATCGTCGAATGAACTGTCCGCGAGGCAAGGTCTTAGGTGGCACTTCATCGATTAACGGCATGGTCTATGTGCGCGGTAATGCCGCTGATTTTGATCAGTGGGAAGAGCAGGGTGCCAGTGGCTGGAACTATCAAAACTGTCTGCCGTACTTTAAAAAATTCGAGAACCATCAATGTCGCGACACTGATTACACTGGCAATACAGGCCCAGTGGCGATAAGCGATGGCAATAATATGCGCAACCCACTGTATCGCGCGTTTATCGACGCAGGGGTCGAGGCGGGCTATGGGGAAACTCAGGACTACAACGGTTATCGTCAGGAAGGCTTTGGACAAAAATTTATGAATGTGGATCGCGGTATCCGTGCCTCTACTGGCTACTCGTATTTAAAGGCTGCCAAAACGCGCCCAAATTTAACCATTCTCAAACATGCCCTGGTTACGCGGATTATCTTCGAAGGTAAAACGGCTACCGGCATCGAATGCAAAATAGGCCGTAATACCAAAGTATTTAGCGCCCGGAAGGAGGTGATCCTCAGCGCTGGCGCCATCGGTTCACCGCAACTGCTGCAAGTGTCAGGAATAGGTCCGCGGAAAACGCTTGAGTCGGCGGGTATTGACCTGCTTCATGAGTTGCCTGGTGTGGGGGAGAACCTTCAGGACCATTTGGAGTTTAATTTTCAATATCACTGCAAACAGCCGATCAGCCTAAATTCCGAATTAGGCCTGTTTAAAAAGGGCTTAATTGGCGCCCGTTGGCTATTATTTAAAACCGGTCTGGGACGCACCAATCACTTTGAGGCCTGCGCCTTTATACGCTCTAAGGCGGGGGTTAAAGCCCCAGATATCCAGTACCATTTTTTACCCGGCGCCATTACCTATGATGGTTCGGTTGCGGTTAAAGGCCATGGTTTTCAAGTCCATGTGGGACACAACAAGCCCACCAGTCGCGGTCATGTGCGGGCCCAGTCCGGGGATATTAATCAGCACCCGGAAATACTGTTTAACTATTTAGAGACTGAAACCGACCGCGAGGGTTTTCGTGACTGTGTGCATTTGACCCGCGAGATTATGCGTCAGCCGGCGATGGATGCATTTCGTGGTGAAGTTATTCAGCCCAGCGCCGAGGTGCAGACCGACGAACAGATTGATGCCTTTGTG
>Ga0075467_10000250_pt1 | contig 40523 bp, 59 predicted proteins | sample DEB08_DNA_9_FD_75067 | JGI IMG/M metagenome (GOLD analysis project Ga0075467, IMG submission 75067) | Aqueous microbial communities from the Delaware River and Bay under freshwater to marine salinity gradient to study organic matter... | ecosystem: Environmental > Aquatic > Marine > Coastal ... | reverse complement strand
TTGAAGAGTCTAACAAATCGTTTCCAATCCTTAACCGTACATTTCTTTCTATAACCCTTCATAATGAAGATATGAAAAATAACATGAACTAACCTGGTTATGGTAACACCGTTTTCTACTAAATATTTTTCTTCTGGAAAGTATGTTGAATGATTTAAATGGTGTACTTGTAACTTTTTAGTATGACCAGTTATCACACACTTATACTCATCTCGTTCTTTACAAGACTCTTTCCACACTTTATATTCTTTACTATTTCGCCACTTCCCCATATTAAGAATAATAAGAATCGTATACTTCTGATGTTAGACCGTAATCAATCATTACCACTATATCTTCACCATTTCTTTTTACAATACCATATGAGCTAGTCTTCATAAGGTCACCTGCTGGTATTCCGTAGTTACCAATTAGTTGGAATATACCATAGATAAATTCATTTTCCCATAATTCATCAACAGTTTCTTGTGGTATATTGTATCTACCACCACCTCTATTATCACCATTTGCATCACTACCATAATTACTTACTGCTTGAGCGAATAATTCAAATGATACACCAACAAGTTGTTTGAAAGATTTAGTTGTTAGTTTTCTAGCCAATTCCATTTCAACCCATAAGTCATTAGGTTCAGCATTAAATATTGTTGCCACTATATCTTCTAACATATGTTCTCTGGAATATTGAACCTCAACTTCGTTTTGTGCAACACCTTTTTTGTTTCTGGCTAATTTTAGGACCTTCTCATTGTCTATCATATAAACGATTCTTCCAGAACCAGATGATATTCTTTGTAGATTATCTTGACAGTATTTCATCCTAGCGTTAAACGATGTTAACGATTTAAATTCTTCTACATTCCAATTGGATGGGTAGTCTTCGTCAAGTAATGAATCAATCACTTCATATATGATTGATTCAGACAATAACTTTTTGATTAGTCTTTTCATATTAATAAATATGTTAAAACTATGTAAAGTAGCCGAGATGGGAGTCGAACCCACACGCCCCTTTCGGAGCACTGAATTTTAAGTCCAGCGTGTCTACCAGTTCCACCACTCGGCCTGGTAATTGTAGTACTAATGGGAGTCGAACCCATAATCCTTTGATTTTGAATCAAAGAGGCTTTGCCATTTCCTCATAGTACCTTGTAGGGGTAACGGGAGTCGAACCCGTAATCTTTAGATTTTAAGTCTAAAAGGCTTTGCCATTTCCTCATACCCCCTTATTAATTACTTTATCAAAGAATCCCCTTGGCATATTACCATTCATCACCATAAACTCATCTTCAGTCATTACACCTTCATTGGCTTCCCACATTGCTTTACAAAATACAATATATGCTTGTCCACATTTCTTAGACATAAACTTAAAGTCCTTTGTAAAATTTGATACATCAGATTCTGAGTCCATATGACTTATAAAGTGTTCCCAAGCTGCCGTCTTAATTTCCATTTCTTTAAATTTGTAACACTGGTGGGACTCGAACCCACAAATCAATAGTTTCTAAAACTATTAGGCTTTGCCATTTCCTCACAGTGCCATGTTGTACGTGTAGAGGGATTCGAACCCCCGACTTCTTGGGTGTAAACCAAGTACTCTGAACCAACTGAGTTATACACGCATTTATTATTATTGTAGCCCCAGATGGAATCGAACCATCGCCCCTTGCATGTAAAACAAGTACGCTCCCATTACGCCATGGGGCTATTTGATGATTTATTTACAGCCAATCATCAAGGCAATTATTCATCGACAAATAATTTGCAAGTTATCTTTAAAGGAACCTTGCGAAACCTTGTAGCGATAGTAGGATTCGAACCTACACGGATATCTCCACCTTCTAAGGCATGTCTACCAATTCCACCATATCGCCAAAGTCCTTGTACTTCGGACTCCTTTGTGACCAAGGTGGGACTCGAACCCACACGCCCTTACGAGCACTAGTTCCTAAAACTAGCATGTCTACCATTCCATCACTAAGCCATTGTACCCAGAGTGGGACTCGAACCCACACGCCCTTACGAGCACCAGATTCTTAGTCTGGCGTGTCTACCATTCCACCACCTGAGTATAATTTGTACATCTGGTAGGAATCGAACCTACGTTTACCTTACGGCCTTCTCCTTGTAAGGAAGCTGCTCTTAACCACTGAGCTACAGATGCATATTTTAGAAGCGTTGGAGGGATTCGAACCCACGATGATGTTTCCATGATGGGTTTGCAACCCACCCCATTCGACCACTCTGGCACAACGCTATTTTTGAAGCTCTAGTTGGATTCGAACCAACGTATAAGGTTTTGCAGACCTCCACCTAGCCTCTCGGTCATAGAGCCATTTTTAAACACAAAAAAGTCCGATATTTGCATATCGGACTTTCGTATTTATAGTAATATGATTACTTAAATAACGGCATAGCCCGACATGTTCGCTAAGACTAGCAAACACAGACAAAGGACTAATATGTTATTAATTGTTTTCATTTTATTGTTTCTTTAAGCCACAACTAAGTGGTCTATTAATTAAATATATGCAAATATAGTTAAAGTATTTATATAAAGCAAGTATTTTTGTAATTATTTATAATATTTTTCTGTTACTCGTTCTAACTCCTTGATATAGTAGGCTTCAGCATCTTCTTTATTAAATGAAGAAAAATACGTCCAACCCCATAGATAACATTAATGATTGTAAATACTTGACAATTTAAAATAAAATGATTATTATTATGAATGAAAATAGTATACTTACTTGAAGAATGTGGTGACTACCCAAGATATAAAATTGGTGTTACTAAAGGTACTCCAGAAAAAAGAATAAAGGGGTTACAAACTGGTAACCCCAATAAGATAATAGTTGCCAAAACTTTCCCCTCTGAATTCAACACTAAGATTGAATCATCCCTACATAGACGTTATAAAAGTAAACGTAAAGAAGGTGAATGGTTTGAACTAGATTCCGAAGATGTTGCAGAATTTATCAATGAATGTCAAAAAATGCATGACATCTTCGATAACTTAACCAAATCTGGAAACCCCTTTATATAATTTACACTTCCTTTTGTGCCTCAACCTCATATAGTGTCTTAATACTCTCTTGTAAAACATCATATGAATTATATGTATACTTGTTTAATACCCCAGAATATGTCTTCACATCTGGTTGGTTAAGAGTTATTCTACCAGTCTCACTATTGAAGTGGATACCAGCAATTGCTTCATCAGCAAGTAATACTTGTTGTTCTGGTGTTAGTTGGTCGAAAATAATCTCATTTACTGTAATATAAACATCGTTATTAGTTTCATACTTAACCAAAGGATTAGCCTTTGCTACCTTACATGCAACTTTTTTAATTGTGTCATCTGCTAGGATTTTGATGTTTACATTTCTTTCTAATGTTGTACTTCCAATTGCCGTTTCAAATACGTTAATTGTGCCTTGGTCTGCGTCTTGATAATTTGCCATAATTGTTTTTAATTTGTTTTTTTTATTTATTTTTAAATTTACTGAAATCTGGTTCAAAGTGTGCTACCGTTGAAGGTGCTTCACGTTTAGCCTTTGGTACTGGTTTATATTCGTCTGAAATATATTCACCAAATTCTTCTAGTATTCTATACTTTCGAACTGGTGAATATTTCTCATCTACGTCAAAGTCTTTACAGAAGTAATTCCAATTAACTGCCCTAGTCAAACCTTTGTTTGCTCGACTAGGTTTTGTCCAATCTGGAACTTCATCCATTGCCCTAAGAATAAGTTTTAACAACACATCATTAGGTACTGTCTTTGACAACTCTCTACAATATCTCTTAGGTAAAATTTTAAGCTTCATAATCTATTTCATTTACTTCTTCAAATATTCTATAGATAGCACTTCTTTTTCTACTAAGGATAAAAGAATCATAATCATGATAAATGTCGTCAATATGACTTCTAAATTTAGTCATAGCTGTACCAAGTTCTTTACCCTCAATACCATATTTAGTGATAACCATACCACCATTGAATTTATCTTTAGATTCTTTCTTTCTTTCTATATTATATTCTAGAATATCTATTTGTTTTAGAATTTCACAATTAGGGAACCAACCATTGACAACATCAAGGATGTTTTCCTTAGTGGCTTCGTTAAAACCAATATCATAATTTGGATTAGCACCCTTCTCTTCAACATACTCAAGAAATGACATATATGATGCCCTCTTTAGATTACGTTCTCGGTTAATCTTATTAAGATTTTCAAGTTTATAATCTTCTGGGTTGAAGTATTTGGATGTTGTTACATAATCGAAGATTTCTTCAAGTGTATTAAACCCTTCAATCCATTTTGTATAATCCAGGTCAAGGAAATCAAATATTTCACTATAATCGGTAGATATCATTACCTTACCAACATTTTGACCATTATAATAGTGATTATACCATAGACCTTCTTGACCATACTTAAGACCTATCTTATGTGATAGTCTACCAGTAAGATTACCCAGGTCATTAAACGCTAGATAGTGGTAATTAGATACATAGTATTCTGGCTCACAAGTGATAAAATCAACTTGCAGCTCCTTGTAATCAAATGAGTACGCATTACCGTTATGGAATATCTCATTAGGTTCAAACGTAGACTCAATATAAGTACGCATATCGCCCTCAAAACCCTCAAGTGATACGATTATATCAATATCACCAAAAGACTCCTTATCTGCGAAATAACGAGGTATTGAGTACTTCTTAAAGGTACTTGACATGATGTCAAATATCTCATCCTTAACTGTAAGGAATTCATCTCTTTCATACCGTCTGGTATATGTTAATTTTAGTGCCCTTCCGCCCATTTTCTTATTTTTTTTTATTTAATTCTTTATGTGATACCAATTTTTCAGTTTCTGGTTGGTCGATTAATTCCACCATACCAAGTCGTTCTGCTATTCGTATCATTTGTGATTTATGTCCTAAAGTATCATAAAATGTCTTACAACATATATCCTCACCCTCTATACTTGCCACATGACAAATGAAATGGGTCTGTTCTTCTGCACAACCCTTTATGATTTCGCTTCGTCTACTAGGACTAACGATTGCATCTGGTGACAATAAACAGTTTTTACAAGATTCTTTATATACTTTAAACATTATTTTTCTTTTTTCTTATCACCACATAACTCTCTTAATTCAAGCCATGTTGGTGTTGTACCTTCTTTAACGAAGAATTCCATTGCCTCATCATGATTGGTCACCAAACATGGTTCACCATCTTCAACAGTAAGATACATTGTATCAAACTTTGCACCATCCATAATAAAATGGTCTACAGATGAAGAATTCGAATGATGAAATTCTTGTGTGTCTAAATGAATCGTAAATTTAGTGGCATCATACCAATCTTTTACAAAGTCACCCGAATCGAATACCTTTTCATCTTTATTGAAATTATACGAAACCCTTACAGATTTATATGTTTCAACATTTGGCTCTTCATAATCTATACTTGTTACTGACATAATTTTTAATATTTAATGAACCCACCTTTAATGAGTCTGTGAATATATTTTGAATGCTCTACATTCTTTTCGTTTGCATGACCAAGGCTCATATGAAGACCGAAAAATGGTCTACCAAGTCCTAACTCAGCTCTAATATCGTGTAATTCTGTTCTATCTTCTTCTGGTACTTTAAACCACCAGTGCCCTTTACTACCCTCATCATCTGCATCTGTCCTTGGGTCTAAGTCTAAGTAAACATCGATGTTTTTACCATCCCATTTAGCTTTAACTTCTTCCCACTTACCATTCATGTCTGATGCTCTATCATTGATGAATGTTACGTGTCCACGTCTAAGTGGTTTGTTGAGAGTGATGCTATATCTTCGTTTAATAAACCAAGCATAATATTCTGCTATATCACCACCAAACATAACCATAGCTGATTTTTTCCAAGTAGATTGTTTACCATGTTTCTTGGTGATATCTACTGGGTCAAACTTTATATAACCAGTTATTTTTACTTTTCTATTCATCATTATGCAAATATAGTAAAAATAATTGACTTATGCTAATCTTAATTTACCAGGTTTTAAAAATTCTCTAAGAAATGCATTTTCTTCACCACCAATCTTCTCAACCCACTTAATATAGTTTTTCTCATCTGCCTTTCTAGTTTTTTCAATATCACCAAGTCTACCACCCTCTAACCAACTTCTAGGTATTGGGGTTGGTTCAAAGTTTGGATATAGTTCTCTATCAAACACTCTTTCATCCACAAGGAATGCAACACCAGTAAGGGTGTCATTAAGGTCTGGTTCTCTAAATTCACTTATCGTAATACCATTTTCAACTAATAAGTCTCTATGTTGTTGCATAGACCCATAGAATTTAGACTCTTTATTCTCATTGGTAGTACCACCATTTAAGATAATATATGTTTTATCTTTAGATGCCCATTTATCATATTTAATATTATCCAAAAAATGGGTGTTGTCTCTAACCATTTCAGTATACTCATCCTTTGCATGACCGAATTGAATACCCTTTTGGATACCACTAAGGTTATATGGTACAAGACCATACATTCTATACTCTAGGTATTTATCACTTTTTCTTGGTATAGAATTTTCTTTAATAGTACAATTCGATATTGCAATCAAAAATTCTTCTTCAGTTAATGTTTCCTCATAAAAATCATTATTAAAGTTTTCTAAATCAAGAATTCTAATTTTAGAATCCAGACACCATTGGTATCCCGTTTTTATTGTTATCATATTTTTATTTTCTATATTTTTTACTTTTTAATTCCCAAATTTTCTAAATCATATTTCTATATGTTGGTTTAAATTGTAGGTCATCAAATTCTTCGAGCCATTCTAATAATTCATCCAACGGTTTTTCATCCATTATACTAATTCTTGTTCGAAGAAGTATTCTCTAGCGATTTTAGATATCCCCTTATTAACATCTTTCATTTCAAGACCAGCTTTTAAAACTAAGTCAATATCCTCTTTTATCACATCTTCAATAACAGACTTAATGTAACCACCAAGATACTTTCTATCGATGTTATTACCACCTTCTGTTGCTTCATTAAACATTTGATTAAGTCTCCAAATAGGTGTAACTTCATCAACAACACCATTAACAATGGCAAGTCTACCCTCATCCACTGGTTTAAGTGTTTTAACCTTTGATTTACCAGCATGTTTTTCACCTTTGGTTTTGAACCTAAGTTCGTGACCCTTATAATTGGCAACCCAAACAATACCTTCACCAATACCAGACACACCAAGTTGTTTTGCAACTGGACATTCGTCTTCAACATATTTAATAAGTTCTATGAATTTGTTTTGTGCAATTTCTGGGTGATTGAAGTCAATATCAATTTCGAATGTTTCGAATTCATTGATATTCCAACAAATATCAGTACCTGGGAATCTAACATCTTCCACGTCAACCCAATATGATACAAATTCTGGGTCAGAAGGGTTTGAAACCTTACAACCTACGGTATAAAGTGATTTTGGTAACTCTGAAATTGCAACTATTTTTTGGATGCTTTGACCCGCCCATTCCCCATAAAGAGAAAGGGTGTTAATTGAAGTGTCTACTTCATAAAAATCTGCAACCTCTTTAAGTGTATTAAGAAGTAATTCTTCATGTGATTTAACGAAACTAGCAAAACCAAAGTTATCCTTCCCTATAGAAAGAACATTACCCTTTGATTGTGGGTATAAACCGTTTTGGTCATTATAACACACACCAGCGTTTGTACCATGAAGTTTCACAGTACCTTTAAATGTAATTGTGGGTAATTCGGCAAGCTCATTGTAGATTGCATCACCGTTATCGTCTAAACCAACGAAAGTTGCCATACGCTTAACGTTGGCAACTACGTTTCTAAATTGTTCTATACTTGGGAATTTAATTAATTTCATATCTATGTATTATTTTGTACAAAGATAAACAATTAATTTTAACTACACAAGGTTTATTAGAAGTTTCTTGTATCTTCTACAAAAAGTTGTGGATTCTTATTAAGCCAATCATACATACCCTTTTGCATTGGACCTGGAAGTGGGTGACCACTCATGTACACAACATCATTTACGATGTGAAATGATTCTCCATCTCTTAGTTGAAGTTTATCATTATAATTTGGTAAAAATAATTCTTGTTTATGCTTAAGCCTTAATACTTTGTTAACTATTCCCATTATTGTTTATTTAATTTAAATTTATTATAACATAAATATAACAAACAATAATGGAAAGTCAATAGCTAATACCCAGTCTTCTTCTCTTGAGGTACTGGTTCGTTCTCAGTAAGTTCAACTTCAATACCATTATCTCTATTGGTTTCATACCCCATTCCATTAGAACTTCTATCAAACTTACTCTTAAGTTGTGAGGATTTACGAATCTTATCTATCACATCTAATTCAGCGTCAATGCTATTTAACACAGTGTTTACACCAACATTTTTGGTTTCAAGAGTATCATATCTTAATTTTAACATCTTAATTGAATTGAAGATGTGTGCACCACTAACACGGGCATCATAAAACTTATCCACAACCCTTTTATCGGTATAAATATTAAATTCTTTACCCTTGGTTAATTTAAAGTTTTGTTTAAGGGATTTCTTGATAATTTTACCAACATTATCGTTGGTTATATCATCAAATAAAAGTGTTTTATCAAATCTACCAGGTCGTTGAGCTGCTAAGTCTAATAAGTGTGCAGCATTTGTTGTCGCTATAATACCAACATCATTATTTAATTTATCAGTACCATCTAGTACATCTAAAAAGTCACCAAGTAATGAAGACCACCCACCAGAATCTCTATTACCTAAAGATAGGTCAATATCATCAAAAATGATTAATGATGGGGCTAAAAGATTAGCCAATTCTACTTTTTCATGTAGTAATTCACAGATTGGGGTTTTAATAATTGTAACACCTAATTTGTTTAATTCGTTGGCAAGAATAATTGTTGCCTCTGTTTTACCAACACCTGGGTTACCCACTTTTAGATATCTAAGAATGTTACCAGACTTTTCATATATGTCAACAAACAAGTGTAAGTCTTCCATAATATTATTTGGTAAAAATATATCATCAAATGTTCTTGGTTCTATTGCTTTAATATCCCATTGATATTGTTTTCTAGGCATTGTAAAGTATGACCCCTTTAACTTAGAAACATCTAAAGCACAAAATAAAATATACTTATAAATATAATATCCAGTGTATCTACCAAGTGAATCAGATGAAATCGTTAAATCGTGAACCAACTCACCATTGGTAACGTATTTATACAACCTAATGGTATATTGTTTATCTTGGAAGGTAAATGTTGCAGATGCACCATTAAGATTGGTTGAAGACTCATAAAGACCAGAACCCCTATCAATCGAATTACCAACAACATATAAACCATCAAACCTTACACCCGTTTTTTCCACTAATTCTTTACTCCTTTTTAGGTTACCAAAAAAGGTACTAATTATTCTAAATATTGCCGAATTAGTATCAACATTATATGATGCTTTTAGGTCATAATCTAAAACGTAGCTACCTAGTATTTTGTCTATTTTTTTATTCATAGTTATAGTTTGTATTTATTTATTTATTTATTTATGTTTATATTATGCAGCCAATAGAATGTCTAAATCGTTCCACATTGGGTCTGCCATTCTATCTGGTTGCTTTAAAGCAAGTTTGAATTCTGGATACTCTTTAGCATACATATCAATCTTACCACCATGTTCGATGTTAGCGATTCTATCAGCTAATTTAAGAATAACACCATCTGGGTTAGCAGCCGTTTTTGGAAGAGTTTTACTTTTCTTCTCTTGTCTGTTTCTACCAATTTCATCAGTAACGGCATATACCATTTCTGCTACTTCAAGACCAAAGTGTGTTTTAATCTTTGTATAAGATATTGAACCATCTTCTATTGCATCATGAAGATATCCAGCACAAAGATATTTAGGGTGTGTAAACCCATATCTTACTAATACTCTAACAACATCATCTAAATGCTTTTCATATGGAAATATTCCATCATAGGTTTGTGTTCCATGACACTTAATTGCCACTAATCTGGCTTCGGCTACGTGCTTCTCTGTTAATTTCATTTTATTAAATTTAAATGGTCAATAATTAAAATATCAAACTTAGGTTTGGGTAAAAAATCATTTCTAACAACATTATCATTAAGTCGTGTAGATTGTGTTATTGTCCAAACCTCAAAGTTATATTTTTCTTTTATTTTTTTTAAATACTCACCCATATTACCAACGTATTGTTATGTAAGAACCATCCCTTTGGTCATTACTTTGGGTAACAGTAAAACCTCTTTTTCTAAATTCTTCGACAGTTAATTTTTCACCATAGAAGTTTAAACTAGTATAATTACCATTCTTAGCCACCTCTGTTTTAATTGCTTCTTCAATTTTATTTACTTCTATAGATACTTTTTTACCAAGTACTTTTTTACTAGTTTCTCTTGCCCAATCAGCCGTAATTGTCTTATCCATATTATTTGTTTTTACCAGTTAATATAAAATAATCTGAACCAGACATATTTGGACCATCTAATCCATCATCAAGTTCTTCCCTACATTTCCAACCAGCTTTCTTATATCGTTTCTTTAACTCCTTATACATTTTATGCTTTCTAGGAAATTTAATATTAAAATCGACCTTATTAAATGGGTCTCTAGTAAAATTAGCATATTGTAAAAAGATGAAAACAGCACCACCATCATATTTTTCTTCAATCTCACCATCTATATATGCCTCTACTTGACTAACATACATCAATTCCGTTTCCGTTAAGGGGTCCTCACGTAATTTACGTTCAATTTCGTCTTGTCTAATTGCCATATCTTTATATTTAATTGCCATATCTATTTTGTTAATCCCAATTTAGCATCATATATATCAACACATTCTTGGAATGAATTTGCTTCAGTTTTATCATCTCTAATTAATTTAAACACTGGGTGTAATACTGATTCATTACCGTTTCTATCATTTGATAACCCAGAACATTTAACCTCTACAATCGTACCTAACAACGTATCTTGATTTTCGGTAATATGTTTCATCATATCTTCTTTCATACCACCTGGACTAGTCTTTAGGATACCATCAGATGACTCTACATTAAGAGAACTAATAACATCAATGTTCTTACCAGTACCGTAGTTAAAACCTACTATAACTAAGTCTAAATTAACTTCAATCTTAAGCTTTATTTGGGTGTTAGGTTTTCCATTCTTCCATTTACCATCATATGCTTTAAGTATTGTACCTTCCTCACCATTTAACAATGCTTCTTTGAAGTGTTCAATAGCTTCCTTGTAATCCTTAACTTCTTTTGACTCTATCAATGATATCATCTCTGGTTTATGTGTTTCAAGTAATCTAACAAGCCTTTCTTTTCTTTCATTATAAGGTGTTAATGATTCCATTGCGAAATACTCTTCAACATCAATAACGTCCCAAACAATATAACGAATCTTATTCTTCATTTCATCAAAATCGTCATGCTTCTTGTTGAAAGCTACTATCTTCTTAGCCGTTTCTTCTGGTGTTCTTTCTTCACGTTTACCTTCAATATCAACTATTGAGGCAATGATACCATTTGCAGTGTATCGGTCATACCCATCAACTGTAAATTCACCATTTAAAACACAATCCTCGAATTTATTTAAATCCTTAAAAATCTTTGCATCACCAATATAGGTTGGATTACCATCTCTTGATTCTAAATCAGTATCATTACCTTGGATGATTGCATTTGCATATCTACCATCTGCTTTGATATCACTCACAACCTTTTTAGCTGTGGCAAATAATTTATGAACCAATGCTTCTGAAAATGGCTTTGCACCCATATAAGGTGTTTTTTCGATTAGTCCAGGTATCACCTTATTCATAAGGGTTGTCCCAAGACCAAACTTTAAGTTCTTTTCAATTATCCTTTCGATAACATAAGCATCATCTGGTGATAAAACCTCTAAAATTTGTTTAAGGTGTGCAATGGCATCATGACCACTTACAGTTCTATTAGTAAGAGCATCTAACTCATCTATTGCCTCATCTAATGATAGTTGAGGGAGAGGTGTTATTTGTCTATATTCTGGAATCTGTTTAAGCCAGAATTTAACCTTTTTAGATTTGGCTTTATATAAAACCCTTTGTAATAATGTACTATCCTTGAATTTAGTAAGGGTTGCCATTTTATCGTTGTTACCACTAACACTCGCTATTTCATCTAATATACTTTTAATCATAATTGTTATATTAAAAGCCCTACAACATTTTGTATAGGGCTTTGTTATCAAAATTAAACATAAATTCTCTAACAGTCGTAAAGGTGTCTTTCTTCATTCCGAAGAATAAACCTTTAAAACTTGCAAGGTCATCTCTACTAGATACTTCAAATACTTTCATAGCATATTCTTTTTGTTCACTAGGTGATTCATCCTTTGGTAAGAATGGTATTAAATCACCACAAGCAAGTTCTAACTTACGTATAAGAACGTTATAATTGTTCTTAAGACTTGTTATTTCTTCTGCTCTGTCTGGGAATGTAGCAACAAATTCATCTATCTCATTAGTCTTCACAACACCCATAATCGCATGTTCTGAAGTCTTAGACTTAAGGTGGTGAACGGCAACATAAGCTGGGTTCTTAACCTTAATTCTGTTATGATAATCATCTACCACAACATACCCTTCTTCATCCCAAGGCATGTTAGCAAATGATTTAAGTAATGTTTCAACACTTGAATCCATATCGTAAGATTCAACGTGTGGTAAACCAAGCATTCTTGCTACCATACTAGCTGCATGATATGAAAATTCTCTTAAATTTGTGTTATTTCTAACTGTTAAAAGAGTCACAGATGATACACCGTGTGGTTTAACAACAATGTTATATGGTGTTGTTAATTCAAAGGTATATGTAAAATCATCATCTAAGAAATTGATATCGAAGTCACTGTATTTACCTTTAATGGTTTCCCAGAACAATTCGTTAAAGGTTGTACCTAACTTATTGTTAACTTCACCCTCACCCTCTGCCATACCAGTAGTAGCTGCAATCCAGATACCTTTATGGTAATCTTTATATAAGTTGATACAAGTACCATCTTCTTTTTTAAGGATACGTGAAGTATCTTTATCTAATGTTGCAGCATGACCCTCGGCACTGTTGAAGAATTTAGTTAGACCTAAACACATCACTCTCCAAGTATCTTTTTCAAGAATAATACCTCTACACTCTTGTACAACTGCTTCACCCATTGGTGACTCAATTTGAGAGTACTTCAATAATATCTTGTTCTCGTAAACCTTACACTTCAATTTGAAGTCTAATAAGGTTTTAGCTAATCCGTGTTCGTTTATGTATTTTACTACTTCTAACATTGTAATTTATAATTTTTACAAAGATAGTAAATAACATTTAAACTACCAAGTATATTTTTACTTTTTTTAATATATTATACCAGCATTGTGTTCTGGTCTTTTGTTATGTGGTGGACAATCTAATTTTGGGTGTACTATCCACACAACACCATCAACGGTCATTTCAGTATAATCACACCTACATTCCTTATCTGGGTCTTCGAAATCTTTAGCGATTCCACAAGATGAAAGAAAGATAACAGCTAGAAGTGCTAAAACAATCCATAATAATATTCTCATAATTTTTTTCATAATATTCGTTTAATTATCCTAATTCATTTTCAACAACCACACCACTAAGTTTTATTGGTGTGATGTTATAATTATCTTCTAAAGTTTTCCACATAGGTATATCATTAGACATAACTGGTTTACCACCACCCTCAACATTAACTGCAACCGTTATATGTGGTATTTTATTATCACTATGATAACCAACCACGTGTACTGCCATAGCCATATCAGATAAACCAACAGCCGTTGCCGTAAGTGATTTAGTTTGACCCAAATCACCTCTCAATTCATCTGACAACCCCTTACCAAAATTAATGGTCATATGGTGTGCATATAACTTCCACCCATCTGGTATTAAATTACCAAGAGCGGTAATTAATTTATTTTTGGAGTTGGCATCTAAAACCAACATTGCTATCTTAGATTTCTTATACATATCCTTAGATTCAAGTATTTTTTTAACTGTTAATGGACCAACACCTTTATGTGAAGCTGCCATTTTTTTAATAGTTGCTAATGGCACATTATGTGTGTTTCTTTCAGCCAAAACCTCAACAGTACACCCACCAGTACCAACATCAACAATTTTAATGTTAGCTTCATCAAAACCCATTTTAAGTGCAGCTTCAACATATTTTTTAGGTTCATTCGCCTTGATATTTGTGTTATCCACAATTACTGGTGAAACACCTTCAAGCATTGATGCTTTAGCATTTAAAAAGTTTTGGTTATGAACCCTAGAGTGTGCAGACCAATCACCAGACTCAACCATTGTTGCAAAGTGTAATGCATAAGCACCTTCACCACGCATTTCAATAAGTGTGTCTGTTGAATGTATGATGCCTTCACCAACCAATTTTTCACCTTCAGTTGATTTTCCAGAACCTGGTACACCTCTCATTATAACCAATTCTTGGTCTGGTCTTGTAACTACAACACCAAGGATATTTTTGTTAATATCCTCTCTAAGTATGTTTCTTATTGCATCTTTACTCATCTTGTTCCGTCTTTAAAACTTTCTTGTGTTTTATCAGAGAATTTCTTTAAATCCTCTAATGTTAAATTATATTTATTTTTTGAATACAATTCGATTGCACCAATCAAATCTGTTAGTTCACAAATTTGAAGTATGTTATCACTTTGCATATATGCGTCTTCCAATTCTTCGAATTCTTCTCTTATCTTAGAAAATTCTCCAATTTCCCCCTTTACAATTTCTCTAGTGTGATACGCCATTTAATAGTTTTTGTATTTTTGAAGTTCTAGGTTCGGCACATCCAGTACCATATATCCATTTTAAAAATTCACATTCTCTTATTCCATATGACCCTAATTCATATTTACCAGCCATAATATCAAAACCATCTGGTGTTGTTACTATTTCGGTATCGGCTATGAACAAATCATCAAAGAATGTCTTAGCTCTTTCAACCATAAATTCTAGTTCGATTATATTAACCGTACTAGTTTGAATTAATTCATTCTTCATGAAATACTTCGTATGTGTGAAATCAAACTCATCATTCCTAAAACAAGGTGTTGTGGTTTGGAACTTTCCCTTCGGTAGATACTCCTTTAAGTAAAGGTATAAAAACCCTTGTTCACCAGAGGCGATTAGATTCTTATTTTTATTCGTTACCGTATAAGGTATCGCATCTTTTGGTCTTGTAATACTATCAGTTGCTTCGGTTACCAACCAAGGTGTTTCCACCCTAGTGAACCCCACATCTTCATAATATTTAATAGAACGGTTTAGTAAACCATAATCTATCATTTACCGAACAATCCTTTAATTTGGTCTGCGAACAGAACCCCTACTACTAATCCAATAATTAATCCTAATACCATAATGTTTGTTTTTATTTATTATTTGTTATTATTTTTTACCAATAATCTGCATGGTAATCTGCCTCATCTTCATCAGACATATAGTTAATACTACCTTTACCACCACATCTGTAACAAGTACTAGTTTCTGTTACATCATCGTGCATGCTAACTAAATAGTCAACTACACCACTCCCTTTACACTCTTTACATTTTGCCATAACTAATTTATTTATGTGCAAATATAGTTCTTTTTATTGTTAGTTACAACTTTTATATCAAAAGCTTCATCATAAGTTGGCATTTCAAGACTTTTAATCATCTTTTCAACTATCTTAACTGGTACTGCATCTTTTCTATTTTCATTTTGAGATAGAAGAGTCTTATATGGTGTTTCAATATATACAATGATTACCTTACCACCATATTCTTCAACCAATCTTGTCCACTTAGCTCTAGTATCGGTTACAATGTTAGTTGCATTGAACACAAAATCGCTATGGGTCCTCATTAAAACCTTACATCTTTCCTTTGCTTCTTGATAAACCCGACCATTTCCTTTCTTGTCCGTTGGTTTAACCTTAAATTCGGTTCTAATGGCATCTAAGGAGACCATAGGGAGACTTTCTAAGTGTTTTGATATGTATGTGTCCTTTCCACTTCCAGCAACACCACACATCAGATATACAGTAAACTTATCCTCATCAAATGGTAGATATTCTAAGGGTTTGTTCTTACCAATAAAATTAAACCTATGTAGGTTGTTTTCAAATTGATATGGCATACCATGAACACCTAATTCAAATGCCATTAACTTATAATATCCTACCTTTTCCAATAGTTCTTCTTTATCCACACATTCTCTACCTAAAACATCTGCTTTGGCTAACATTGCCAGGTGACCGTTATTAACATATAATGATGTTTCAATAACAACCTTACCAAGTGTTTCTTCATCTCTCCAAAGTGGGATACCATGGAATCTTATTAACTTACAAATACGTTCTCTAACATCATAAGGTGTGTCAAGTTCTTTGTAAAGTATGTTCCTAGCAGTGAACTCACCCCTTTGAGCGTGTCTTGGTGCTACAATACATTCTCTACCATATCTAAAATCAGTAGTTGTGGTTGAACGCTTCTCAATATCATGCATAAGTGCAGAAACAACCATGATATGTTTATCTTGGTCATACAGAGTCTGGAATTCATTAAGACCAATCATAGCCTCAACAACAGCCTTGGTATGGATTTGTACATCACCCTCAGAATGCCATATAGCATCTTGGGGGACATCTTTCATATCTCTAAACCAATCATAGGCTTTTTCGATACCGTCCCAATCCATTCCCGACATTACGTCATAATATTTAAACTTCCAATTCATTATTTTGTTTTTAATTCAACCCTAGTTATTTTACGACCAGTTGAATTTCTTAAACTATCAAAAATTCTTAATTCAGAATCATCCATCCTATCTTCCCTTAAGAAGTAGTCGTTATCACTTAAACCATCTAGTTCAACCTTAAGTCCTAATGTTTCAATCTTAAATAAATCATATGACATCTTTTTTATATAACTTAAATTTTCACCCTTATTATGTTTTGATGTGTTAAGAATATATTCCCTATGTTCGATTCTTAATGAATCTGGTATATATGAAATATTTTTCAATGAATATCTTGGATATATTATTGGCTCGTTGCAAGATGATAATACGATAATCGCAATTAATCCGATTATATAGCTTAATTTTTTCATAATTTACTCATTATATTTTTAACTAATTCTCTATCTACCATTTTCATTGTATGACTGTCTGGCTTAAATGCCGAACCGATTATACCACCTTCTGCGTGTTCCATTTGTTTTTCTATATTGGTTTCATCCAATCCAGCACCAATTATTAGTGGTGTATCTTTACCAATTAACTCAACATGAAATGCGAGTATTTTTTCAAATGGTGTTTCCATTCCAGTTCCAGAACCAGTAACAACAACTGCATCAGCTATTCTACTAGCATTACGGATATCTTTTGAAAGGTCTGAATCATTAATCGGATAATAATACTTAGGCCACACACCACCCATGATAAACACGTCTGGATTCTCTTTTCTTAACTCTAAATACCTATCCTCATCCAACTTACGATTTGGCTTGTATGTTCCACTAATAAAATCAAACTGTATAAAATCAACACCATATTCAGAGGCAATTTTATATGCTTCTTCTATTTCATTAGGTAGGATATTGATTCCAATCTTAAGAGATGTTTCTGGAAGCCTTTTAAGAGTATATATCACATCGTTAACACTACCATGATAATTCTCTATAATAACCCCATAGACACCCTCTTCTTCAAGTATCCTAATTTCCTCTAATGCCTTATCAATGGCATTTGGTGGGGATAGGTGAATCATCCCAAATATTCTATTTTCTTTAAAATCCATACTTTATGTTTTTACAAATATACTAAAAATATATCACAATTCCAAACTTTTTTCTATTGCTAGTTCTTTAGACGAACCTATTAATTCATATAGGTCATCTGGATGCATATATTTTTCCCATTCAGTACCACCAGAAATATGGAACTTCTCAGCTAACATATGGCAACTATCAGTAAGTAAACCTTCTCCATTGAAGTTTTCTTTACATAATGATATTCCATTCTCTTTAACATACCCACCATTTGGCATATCCTTTCGGTCTGTGATATGGTGTGCATCAAGATAATGTTCTGGGAAATCTTGTTCTGAAAAATCTTCACCACAACGTCTACATTTATAGTCATCACGACCAAATGTATCATCTCTAAACTTACGTCTTATTTGTTTCTTATTTTTCATCATTTAATTTATTTAACACTTTAATCACCACCCCATTAAATTCAGTTTCACCATGTAAATTAAATTTTTCTAAATCAACCCAATGTTGGTGTATATTTAGATATGATTCATCATTAAATTGATACCATTTAGTCAAGGAACTCACACCCCAAATACCATTACTATTAGTGTGTGGTTTATTAACTAAAAAATTCTCATTCTGAATCACCTTATCATCAATAGTACTAGTTTCCCCATTATAAAACTTCTGTTCAAAATATAAATATTTATTCATTGTCTATATATTAATTTTATTATATATTATTACGTTCATTCATTAGTGGTGCTCGTTTCCAATTTCTTGTCCAATGTTCATCAGTTGATACGTGGTCTTTACGCACATACTTGAATATGTTCTCATGTTGTACTTCAACATCAAATTCATCATAATTACGAGTCACAATACCTTCTCTACTACATGCCTTACCGAAACCATTTTTAGCTAATACTTGGAATGAACCAAATTCACTAGGTTTTGCCGATTCAGTTATAACACGATTTTGAATATCTTCTTTGGATAATAACTTAACTTCATTAATTGATACTACTGGTACTGTAGGAAAATCAAATATACTTGCGTACCATTCCACTTCTTCCCAACAAACCCACTTATCTAATATCCTTACCCCAAATATATAGAAGTGTTCTTTAATGTTTGGGTAGTGGATTGAATGCACTGCGTAGATATCTTCACCAAATAATTCTATATCACCTTCTTTAAGGTCATTCTTTATCATAGCGTATTTAGCATTCAAGTGTGATGCCCAAGGATTTGTTGTTGGTGCTGCATGACTTCTAGCAAACTTACCAATACCATTCATACATCTATTCTCACCATCTAACTTTTCAGTATCAATAGTTTTAACCATCTTTTGAATATGGTCATACCAATCCCTATTGATTCTATCATCTGAGGTTGTCCCAGGTGAAAAATCATAATGATATGTTCTCCCATATTTTCTACTAATACTCATTATTTCTAATCTTTAAATTTTATCCCCATATTAAATAAGGAATCTCTTACTAAAATATTAAACCCACCAAATGTGCCATCTATTAACTCTTGGAATGTACCCCATTTAACAACATGTGGTTCATCTGTTCCAATCTCACCAGACCAATCTTTAATAAGGTATGTATACCCCATATAATTGCTTCTATGCATTGAAAACACTTGTACTGATGTGGACATATCTACATCCAACCCAGTTTCTTCTTTTATCTCCCTAGCTATTGCATCTTGGAATGTTGCATCTGTATCATCCACCTTACCACCTGGTAAACCAAAATCACTATGATTATGTTTTCTACTAACACATAGAACCTCACCATTTTCATTGATTATAACCCCTTGTACTGCGTATCTCAATGTTGTTAAGTTTTTTTCAAAACCAATATACTTTAAGAAGTCATTTGTTGGTTTAACCCTATGTTCTAAAACGTAGTGTGGTGCGAAATCAAAAGGCCAAGCCCATTCATCAGTTCTAAACTCGGTAGAACCTAAGTGTTTTTCTGTAAGTCTACTTGTGGTCATACCTTTGAATCTAACTTCTCTAGCATCTACCTCTTTAAGTCTTATTAGATTAAAGATTTCAACAGCTTCTTCTTTAGTTAAAACATTAGGCATTGGCATTGGATATTGTGGTTCACGTTTTGAATACCAATATCCTTCAGTTCTTCGTTCAATTTCAATTTTTGCTAATTGAGTAACCTTATCCTTTAATCCGTATTTAGAAATAAAAACTTGTCTTAATTCTTCTTGTTCTGTTGAGGATTTGTCTGAACAAGCCTTTGCCCAATATTCAACACACCTAGGGTCTGTTTCCTTTGTTAAAATGAATTTACTCATAATTTATTGTTTAATTATCACAAAGATAGTAAAAATAAATCACTTAATCATTAAAATTCGTAAAAATCTCATGAACATAAAAAAGCTAACAATGAATAACCCAATGGATTCGGTTAAGAAAAGATTAATAACATCTAGAAAAAATAGTAAAAGGGTAAGTACTATTATTGAAGAAACAAGAAACTTAAAACCCTTAGAAACAATACTGGAATAATAGGTAACAACAAATGAGTTACCAAGGAAGAATAAAATAGCAAATGTATTATGTGATAATCTCCATTCCATTGATGGGAATATCACAACACATAATAGACAAATACCAAGAATGATATTATACCGTCTAAATTTATATATCACACCATCAATAATATATAATAAACCACAAATAGATAAAAGAATAAGGTATATATACCAAATATCTGAATACGCATAATCACTAATACTATTTAATATATTGTCATTGGAAAAAAATAATAATATTGGGGTCGAAAAGAACATAATTGAAAGAAGTAATTCAATTTTTATTATGTTTTTAAGAGATTTTTTTATGTGCATTGGGAATACTAATGGGGTTTAATAATAAATACAAAAAAAAAGAGGAAATATTTATTTTCCCCTTATTTTTTTTTTAACCCCCTCTAGACCGATTATTGTTTGGTCTTGTAGTTGGTCTTTTAACTTGTGGTCTTCTATAATTGGTATTTGTTCGTCTAGTGGTATTTGTTCTTCTATAATTTGTGTTTGTTCGTCTAGTGGTATTTGTTCTTCTAATCGTTGGTCTATAATCAACATCTCTTGTTATTCTTCTGGTGTTGATATAATTTTGATTACTTCTACCTCTGTTTGGGTAATAAGGTTTAATATTACGTTCTCTACAATACCTTATATAATATGGGTGTTGGTAATAGTAATATTGATACCCGAAAGTATCGTAGTACGTTTGATATTGGAAAAAATAGGGGTTTGTATTATATAATTGATGCATGTAATTGTAATCATACATGGAATGGTTGAAGTTATCGGATGTTACGGTAACTCTGGTAGAATCGCAAGAACCAAATGATAATGCGATAAATAGGGCGAATATAAGTTTGAATTGTTTCATACTTATAAATATCAATTTCTATACCAAAGAAAATGTTAAAGACCTTCTTTTTTTAGTTCCTCATCATTTTTACTTTTAGCCTTTTCTCTTACATCATCCCAATTTTCTTTTAATACTTCTTCCATTGCTTCTCGAAGGTGTTTGTTAGGACACATTAAATAATAACCCTTATATTTTTCGGGTATTCCAAATGTATCAAATGCTTCAAGTACTTCATCACCTTTACAGTAACACGCAATATCTTGATATAACTCTGGGAAAAATGCTGCAAGTATATCCCACCTTCTTTTAATGTGAAATTCAATCATAATAATCTTTTTGGTGACCCTAGAGAGATTCGAACTCCCAGCTCTCGGTCCGTAGCCGAGGGTTTTATCCATTAAACTATAAGGCCAATTTAGTGAGGGTAGAGGGATTCGAACCCCCGATTTCAGCTCCGCTACGGATAGTGATTTCGAAGACCACCTCGGCTATACCCCCGATTTAATTTTAAATTTTCTATCTAAATCCTCATTTGCTTTACTAAACATAACAAGAAGTCCATTAATATTAAGTGATTCACTCATACGAGCTAAATTCTCAACGGTGGTGGTAGTGGTGATAGATTCATCACCTTCTGAAACTGTTATTCTTACTATTCTTTCATTCATATTTTTTTATTTTATTAAAAACTTCTTCAGATGTGTAATACCATTTCATTGGCATTTGTTGTATACCTATTAAAAGTCTCCATAGTTGTTTACCTCTGGATATTTCATATTTAGATGTGTGAATAAATTCTCCATTCACTTCTTCATCAATACCAATCTTAAAACCTACAACACTATACCATAACCACATAAATGGTATGGCTAAATAAAACCTATATCGCCATAGTTGTTCTAATTTATTACAATCTTGAAATCGTTTTTCACTCATAGTTGCGTACATCGGGTTCGAACCGATTTAACTGTCGTTATGAGCAACAGTCCTTTCCTCTAAGCTACGCAATATCACTATTCAAGTGATTTAGCATATTCTAATGCTTCATCATGATTCTTGAATCGTTTTCCATCATGGGCTTTCTTTTTTGGTGTAGCTACCATAAAGTTTTTTTGACTGAAATCAAATCTAACTTTATTTACTAACCCACTTGATGCCTTTGATGGTTTTCCTAATCTTACTTTTTTGTTTGCCATAATTGTATTTGTGTTTAATTTTTAGTGGCGGTGGTTGGACTCGAACCAACGGGGTCTTTCGACATGAGGATATGAACCTCACAAGCTTCCATCTACTGACTACACCGCAATATATTTTTATTTGTGACCCTACTAGGATTCGAACCTAGACGGAGACTTTAGAAGAGTCTAATGCTAATCCATTACATCATAGAGCCATATTACTACTTGTGACGACCACGGGATTCGAACCCATATTTTCAGCTCCAATTACCCTTATCCCCTTAGAAGGGGGATGGGGCTACGCCGCCAGTTACCACAATTACGGCATGTGGTCAGCCAACGTTTTCTCCCTAGGGAGATACAGTGATTCTGATTGGATTCGAACCAACAACCTTCGGTTTAGGAAACCGAGGCTCTATCCAGTTGAGCTACAGAACCAGTTGGGTGGAGTCGTCAACGTTAAACGTCCACCGTGACTACTATCGCACCATTACTCACCGAAGCTTTCATTATAATGGGTCAAGTAACTCTTTTTACTATTTAGTTGTGATAGTGGGAATCGAACCACACTGTCTCTCCCTTAGCACGGGAGCGAGGTATAAATCATCAAGGTCGTATCAAACTTCAAGCGATGCTTAGTCATGACTTAACATCATATTAAAAACTTGACCTGGAGGCTAACCATCATGATGGTTAATTTCCGTGATTTTCCAATCCTCTATATCACAAAGTTTATATCACTTTGATTTACTGATGGTGTTTGATGTATCTACCAAACTCATCTTTTCTTACCTTACACTTTGTAAGTTCAAATCCCCAATTATCAAACCTTGATAATGAAGATTTAGCTCTTGCCTTTTTCAAGGCTTCAATTTCTGCTTTTTCGATTTTGAATTCCGTAGTCTCTACGAAAAACAAGGGAGCATGCATACCAGTCTTACTGATTGTTGCTACTCTCCAAATTCTTAATTTAGCATTCATAACGTTTCTAACGAAACGCCTTAGCTTGAATTATCGAAAAATGTATTTTTTGTTTTCATAATGTTTTTATTTTTACCACCAGTACCACTTGGCTATATTTCTGTGTCTCCACTCATAAATGTATGTCATATCATCTGGGTCTGCACCATTAACAATATCATAGATTTCCTTACGTTGTCTATTCTTCCTTTCATCATGAAAGGTTTGACAATACCATTTTGGTGGTGATGAATACCATCCTTTAGTACGATATACGTGATACCTTTTTCTTTTTTGTGCTCTCGTTAGAGACCACTTTTTACTCTTTTGTTTTCTGTTCATAATTCTCTGTCTTTATGACAGAGAATCCCTAGGATTTTTAATGTTTTTTTCCATTAGTATTTTTTTAATAACGTCACCGTGACATTGTTTAGGTCTACAGAAACAGACTAAATGAATATCTTCTTTTTGAAGTCTTTCAACCATCTCATTTAATGTTCCAACAATAACCTTATTATTATCTTTAATTTCCTTTCTCAAGTAATCTTCATACAAAGATATACTTTCTATTCTAGAATTACAAGAGAAAAGTGCTTTTGTTTTACTTTTTTCTTTAGAAGTATATGGATTACCAAGACTTGAGCCTCTTCCAATATAATAATCTGAAGTGGTTTCAATGTGATTACTTTGATTAACAACATGGATATTTCCAGATTGTTTATCTTTTATCGCCTTGGCTATATCTTTATACTTACTCATTAGTCGGGATAATTGGACTCGAACCAATGACCTTCGGCTTACCACCGATGCTCTACCAACTGAGCTATATCCCTTAGCCGTGCACTTATTACGTAATTATTACACAACTAGATATCACCTTCCGATGACATTTTGTGGTCCTAGAGGGGGTTGAACCCCCGACCTTCACATTATGAGTGTGCTGCTCTACCACTGAGCTATAAGACCTTACTTAATTTTTTCAAGATATTCATGTTCAAACATAAGGTTTGATGAAGTCTTAACTTTTAAATCCAATAAAAGGTATAAATCACAAAATGCACTATAATCTAAATACACATTGATTTCACCAACCTTCAATTTAATTCCATCACCATCATCTTTAATACTACCAATCTTAGTACCTTGAGTATGTGATGACCATTGTTCACCTTTACTATGATTAAGGGTAATCTTTCTATCACCTATTTCAGACACATATTCTAATTGGTTGTCTGCTACTAAATAAACTTTTTTCTTTTCCATACTACAAATATAGTTCAAAAAAAATAAAAGTACAACTTATTTGCCCCAAAGATTGGATTCGAACCAATAATTTCCATGGTACTACTGTACCTTTCAGTCTTTCAAGCTTGAATTATCAGACCTATCATTGGGAGTTTGCTGGTAGGGTCGGACTCGAACCGACATCTTTCACGTTAACAGCGTGCAGTTTTGCATTAATACTACCTACCAAGGTAATTTGAGGGCGGAACGGGACTCGAACCCGTGACCTTGAAGTTAACAGCTTCGTGCTACCTGCCATCTGAGCTACCCACCCTTTTTAATATTTGCTCTGATGGTTGGATTCGAACCAACGATGGGGTTTCCCTCGGTAGATTAACAGTCTACTACAATCGGCCACTATGTGACATCAGAATATTAAATTAATTAGTTAGGACTCGAACCTAACCCCCACCTATTTCGAGGCGAAATGCATACCACACCTTAATTAACTTAGTGGCGATGACGGGAATTGAACCCGCTTCAACTTGTTATATATGTCTGATTCAGAATTTAAGAAATTTTCATTAGTCTAACATACCGTTACCACTAATTACTCTCTAACTAAGTTACCATCACCATGTCCATATAAGAAGAAGAGCTTTTTAAGCTTGACTTGGCTAAAACCAAGCGAGATTCTTACCTCCCCATCCCCATTTAATCTTTATTTAATCTACCACCTTTATTGGTGAAACTTTCATCTGTGAAGCCGTGGGATTCTTTAATGACTTCATCATTTTTTCTATCTTCAATTTGTTGTTCTTCTTCTCTAGTTAAGAATGAATATTCTTTCTCTGAGGCTAAAATTGCATCTGCTCTACTAACAGACCTTCTTTTACTTAACTGTTCGGCATAACATCTATGAAAAGCACGACCCTTTCTACTGAAAGTAAATATTTCACCTTCGATAACACCATTTTCCCAGTTTTCATTGTTATACATTCTCCAATCATTACCATCAACCTTTTCACCAGTTTCTTTATGAATATAACCCCATTTAATATCATGAGAATAAATAGAATACCCAGTGTTTTTCTTTTTAGGTTGGTATCGTTGAACACATTTGTTTTTATCAATATACCAATAAGGATAATCCCACTTATAATAACGATACTTTCTATCAGTATCAAACTCATCCCAAAACATATATTGTTGGCACTGGTCTACAATTTTACAATACGCAGAAAAAGCTTTATCAACATTTTTACCTTTAAACGCCTTAAGGGTTCTCTCAACATGAGTCCAAGGAAATTTATTGTTTATTTTACGATAAACACCATGACCTTTATTCCAACTGTACCATCTATCTCTCTTATCTCCACGCTCTATATACTTCATAGAAGATTTACTTGGGAGGTCTTTGAATTTTTCGATAACTCTGTCGATGTTTTTACTCATGTCTTTTAATGTTTATACAAAGATACTACAAATATTTGTAACCACCAAATTTATTGTTGTGCAAGTGGGATTCGAACCCACGTTTGATATTATCTCAACGACCACTACGAGTATAGGGCATATAAGACCCCATCGGTACTGCACATTATATTTGTAGAGAAGATGGGGTATTCTCCCATAATAGGCACATATCTACTTCGTGTTAATCCTCTCTGGTCATTCGGCCAGTGCTTCTTTAGTTTTTAAGCTTACTTCTCTATTTGTTGTGGGCACAGTAGGATTCGAACCTACGTCTTCCACATACCACTACGAATATCCAAGTTATCAGCCTGGCTCGGTATATGCCCATTGTTGTGTGAAAGGGATTCGAACCCTTATTTTCAACCGTTACCTTTGTCCTACGTATCAGATAGGGGGGTTACCACACAATTTGTTACGATGCGAGGACTCGAACCCCAACTCTATAGAGTCGCCACCATGTAGCTACTTGGCACACCGTAATTCTTAATCTTCTAATAATTTAGCCTCTTCTTTCAGATGTACTAAATGAAGTAAAATCTTAGCTTCATCTACAGTATCTGCACCAGCTCTGTGTTCTTCAATGTAACGTTCCTCACCATTCATAAAGAATTGGTTATACATTACCTCAACACTATATTTTCTACCAGTTCTATGAACCTTTGCAGATTCCATAAGACACTTAGTATCTTTAATTTCAAACCCAGCTTCTCTAAGGAATGATAAATCGAATTTCTTGTTATATGCAGTCATTAGATATTCATCAAACAATGCTTGAAGTTCTTCTCTATTTTCTTCTAAGGTTTCTGCATTTTCTACTTCTTCAAGTGTAAGACTTGAGTTCTGGAATATCCAAGAATCTTTATGCTTCTCACTATCAAACTTTGGGTCTTTAATTGCTTTATCAAAAACCAAGTTTATGTCTTTTGTTACAGTATCTACTATTGCTGCACCTATTTCTACTATTGCATCACCGCTTTTTGGATAAAACCCAGTTGTTTCAATGTCTACTACTAATATTTTCATAATTATATTTTGTTTAGACAAATATAGTCATATTATATTAATAAATCAAGTTGCGGAGAGAATCGGACTCGAACCGACACACCATCTAAGACGGTGAATGACTTTCCAAGCCACGGCAGTACCAATTATGCTTACCTCTCCCTATTCCTTTTTATGATAGCCTCAATCCTTGCTATCTTCTCTTTACTTGGGTTTTCATCAATTGTTACGTTAACACCCATCTTAGTCAAATATTCAACTAATTCCTTTGTATTATTTTTCATTATTTTAATTATTAGCACGGAAAGGTGGACTCGAACCAACCTAGGAAACCCTTCTCCGCCTCGATGACGGTATTTTACCCATAAACTATTTCCGTATGTTGCAGTGGCTAGAGTAATCGAAACCCGCACAGTTTAACCCGTACCCCTGGGGTTCAAACCCAGTTTGCCACCTTGACGGTAGCCACTATTTGCAGAGGATGTGGGACTCGAACCCACACAAGACACAATGCTTCTACAGTTTTCAAGACTGTTGCCCTTAGACCGACTTGGCTTAATCCTCTATTTTTGTTGTGATAATTGGACTCGAACCAATGACCCTCCCCTCCGATGGGGATACTCTAACCAACTGAGCTATATCACAAAACGATGTTTTTATTTCGAAATTATTACATCGTTGGGGTGTCATCGATAACACCTTGCGGAAGACAAGGGATTCGAACCCTCACTCCCCGTATAAGGGGGAGACTGGTTTAGCAAACCAGCGCAGCAAACCGTATCTGCCTATCTTCCATTTTGCACACCTACTAGGACTCGAACCCAGACCAACGAAATTGGAACCCGTCATACTGCCATTATACTATAGATGTATTTTGGTGTGAGAGGTTGTATGTAAACATCAACACCATATTATAATCGTGTAAAATGGATTGTATTCTAGGCACATACGCCCTAGTCATACCCATTTATTATCCACAAGTATAATACTTGCACAGACCCAGAGAATCGAACTCTGTCCTACGGTTTTGGAGACCGTTTGGCTACCTTAGCCCGACCTGTGTGTTGGGGGTGAGTTTGGTTTCTCACTCCCCTATTTTTTCCAATATGTCAAAGAACTACTACTTAGGGTGTATGACGGGAATCGAACCCGCATCTGAAATGTCACAGACCACCGTGTTAACCTTTACACTACACACACCATATTAGTTTTTAAGGAACTATAACCTTTTGGGTGTACAACGAGATTCGAACTCGCACCCCTCGGTACCACAAACCAATGCTCTATCCAGTTAAGCTATGTACACCATATCTAATCTAATTTTACAAAGACTATCATTTTACCTCTCTCTTTTCTGAAAACTAATTCGTTTTCATAGCCAGAGGCGTTGGCTATTTGTCTATACTTGTCTACTATCAAATCGAAGTCATTTAAAAAGTCTTTCAATTTTTCACTACCAAGTTTTCTTACTAGGTCATTCATATTAATAAATATCAGAACGCAAAAAACCCGATGAACTTTTCAGCTATCGGGTTTAGTTTTATTTTATTTGTAACTCTAGTTAAACACCAGTTTTACCTTTAAACATACCTTTAGCTGTTGGAGAATTACGTCTCCAATTAATCATCGAACTAATATGTATATTTATGTTTGTCATTTTCTATTTTTTTGTCCACTATAAAGTGGTTCTGTTATTAAATATGTGCAAATATAGTTAAAGTATTTATATAAAGCAAGTATTATTGAAAAAACTTTTAAATTATTTTATATTTTTAGCTTTTTCGTATGCTCCAAGACCATAAACTCTAGTGACAAAAGCTTTTATATCTTGGTCATGATATTCTAGTGCTTCCCCATTCTCAATGGCTTCCTCTGGTGTGTAATCTGCTAGGTAACCATCATGTTTCATCATTATACCATGTAGATGCTTCGCTTTTTGAACATTACTATATAATATGTAACCATCACCATAAATTCCTTCACCATCTCGCTTAACAACCATTAAATCAACTTCATTGTTATCCTTAATAAATTCATCAAAATATTGTTGAACTGTAGGACCCATTAGAAATGCAACATCTCTTTTACCTTGTATTACAGTCATCATCGCACCAGTATCATCATAGGCTTCACTTGCATGAATCTGTTCCTTTAATACATCCCTAAATATTTTTCCTAATTTTATTCCCATCCCCTATTATATCGTTTTCTTTGGTCTACATGTACGTATTCAACCGTATCGTTTTTACCACAGTGTGGGCAATTTAGTCTATCAATATCCTTAGCCTCATTTATCTTCCACTCACCAGCACAGTTGGAATCACCGCACTTGTAAATGTATGTATGCCTAATAAATACCTTATGACTCATATTACCAAGATTTATATAGTGTTAATTCATATTTACCAGAATCCATTCTGTAAATGGAAACAACTAAACCTCTATTCAATTCTTTACCACGCTTGTTTAAGATTGGTTCACCATCTGCATTCATCAATTTGATAAATGCTCGTTTTGTTTGACCATAACTAATACCACCAGTACCATAGTTAGTCCACATATCTGGTTCATATACTATTAAACCCATTTTTATTGCTTTCTCTCTAATAAAATCTAATGTAGCAGAAAGAGTTTCAAAATAAGTATCGTTTTCTGTTTCAGTTAAACCCATATCTAATGGATTCTTTGGTATTGTAAAATCATTACCTGGTAGATGACCACCACCAATTTCATTCACACCTTCATCAATATTCTCTATTAAATTCATTGCGTATTGTTCTAATTTATCAATTAGTTTAACTTGAATATAATTTCTCCAACCGTCATCACCAACTAAATTTATCAACTCACCTTTACTATCACCTCTATAGTATAATAATAATCTACCACCTTTGCCAACATCATATACGTATTCTAAGAATACTGCAAGACTTGCCATATTATCACCTTCAACACCATCATCATATGTGTTTACTGCAATATCAATAACTGCTTGTGGTTGACCGTTAATAACGTTATATGCTCTTTCTTTTATAATGTGTTTAGTTATATATGATTTACCACCAACATTAAAATTAATATTTGAGAATTGATTGTTGGCTTCATCTTCTTGTAAGTCAACACGAACCCCAGGACCCTTTGGTTGACCCATAATCTCTTTATTATAAGACATTGAGGTCTTATCCATGAAATCGGGTTTCTTTGGTTTTTCTTCACTTAATCTAAAATCTGCACTATCTTCACCCACATCACCACCATCATGAAACTTTCTACTATTTAATTCATCGGTATCACCCCATTTATCTTCTGATACATCATCAGACTTCATAGATTGTGCTAAGTGTATAAATTGGGCTTCACTACCCATAAATTTAACTGGTAATGTCTTATCTGTTTTTGCATCTCTCACCATTTTACTATTATCATCAAAAACCACTATCCTAACATCAACACCATCCATTACTATACCACCATAAGGGCTCATTTGATGCATAGTTGAAGGAAATACAGATACTTTTTCTCCACGTCTTGTTACATAATATCCGTTATCATTTACTTTTAACATACCATTTTTACCATTTAGTTTAATTGGTATTTCCATACCAATAATGTCACTAGTTTCGGCTAATCTTCTTTGTTCAAGCAAAATGTTTGCTCTTTCCATATTTTTCTTTTTGTCAAATCTTCTCATTATCTTAAGTCTAATTCAATACCCAATGCTTGAGCTGCTTTTATTAATTGTGGTTTAATTCTTTCCCTATCATCCCTACTACCATTTTTATACATATCCAAAAGTGTTGTATATTTTGAGGTTTCTTCAGTTTCGTTTAGTCCATCTTCGTGACCAAACTCTGTCATGTAATATGTTTTATTTGTTTCTTCAACACCAGCAATAAATTCATTATATAGTTGGCCGAGTGCTTCTTTAGTAATTTCACCATGTTGCTTATAATAGTTTTCAATAACCTCTGAAAATGCACCAGCACCTTCGTCTCTTGGATTAATTTCTTTATCACTACCATTATAATCATTAACAACATTGTAATCTTTTGTCCAAAAATCTTCTTCTTCTTGCACACCACTTCTATTAGATTTTAACTTATTGGTTAATACTTGTTGGAGTTTATTTTTTTCTACACCACCCAAATAATCTGAAGCATCCATAACCATCCTATAAATTTTATGTATTGAATCATCTTCTAATGAAACACTACTTTCTTTCCAAGCACTAATATTTCCACCACCATCATATACGTTTATTTGTACCAATTCTGGTGAATAATCACCCTCATGGTTCTCTTTAAAACTTAAACTATATGATAGGTATCCTCTATTCAATCCTTCATTACCCATCCAAACCCTTACTTTAGGTTTAATTTCAAACTTATCACCATTATAGTTAATACCCACAATACTTTCAGCCTTCGCATTTAGGATTTGGTTATACTTATCTTCCATTTGCCTCGCTTCTTGAGGTGTGTGCTCAATTTCTTCTAACCTACGTTGTTCCATCATTAGGTTAGCATTAATCATGTTTCGTTTTTTGTCGTGTCGTCTCATGTTAGTTTTTGTTTTTCTCCTTTTTTATTTATGAAAAATATATCTATATCATATTTATTGGCATATAATTTAGCCAATTTTATTGCATCATCTAATTTTTTCATCGTGGTTAATTTATTGGTTTCTCTATCGACAACCTCACCCTCAACATCTTTTGTAACGTAGTTAAATGTTAGGTATATATCATATTTTTTATTAACCCTTTTAATAGTAAGATAATCTTTATCACGATTAGATAATCCAACTGGTTCACCCGTTGGTAATTCGTTGAAGTAGTTAATTACTGCTTCACTTATATATATCTTCATTTTACTAATCATCTTACTCTTTATAATAAATATCTTTCTTTTAAGAAAGACACTATTTTTTTACTTGACACTAAAATTGCACCATGTTTTATTGCTTTATCCAGGTGTTCTTCTCGAACATCATAGTGTGGTTGGTGTTTACCTCTTTTATTCTCAAACCAACACTTTTTAATGTTAATTTCATTTGCAAATTTATGTAAATTAGGTATGGTGTCACCCACTAGATGACACCAACCATTTCTTGGTTTATCAATTAAGACAATCACAATAACTCTTTAAAGTTATCTGCTTCCAGTTTTTTAATAGCTTTACCCATCTCTGGACCTGGTGCAATACCTAATTCTTGTTGAACTTGGTCACCAGTTACTGAAAGTTTAAAATCGACAAACTTACTATATAAATTAGAATCCCAATTAAGTTCTTTAGCGAATGCTATAATTCTTTCACCCTCAACTCTCTGTGATTTCTTAAATCCATATACATTATCTATTGTTAAATCTTTTAGAGATAACAAGTATTGAATCCTCATTGCTATATCACCAGAATAACTAAGTGATTCCTCACCACTACTTAATTTTTTAACAATTTCTGATGGGTCATTATTTTGCAATAATACAGCCAACACTATTACTAAGTCATTAGAGTTAGAAAACCCATTTAAGTTAATACCATAACTAGGTGGGAATATGTATTTAAACATTCCATACTTCTCTAATAATGTAAAGTAGTGTTTAGCACTCTTAGCTTGTTTAATACCTTTAATAAATTCTTGCATTATTGGTTCTGCTGCAACTAACTTAGATATTGATGCATCATTTTTAAGTGCATTATCAACAGTTGGGTCTAATTCAGAACCTACTCTAGCTGCAAACCTAATTGCCCTTAATTTTCTAAGTGAATCCTCAGCAAACCTATCTTCGGCTCTACCAACAGTAACAATCCTTTTATTTTTAATATCTTCAACACCACCAACCAAATCAACAATTTCTTTGGTTGATAAATCGTAAAATAATGCATTGATTGTTAAATCCCTTCTTTTAACATCCTTTTCAATTGTAGAAAATTTAACTTCAGTTTCTCCAGCATCTTGATTACCTTCATCTTCTCTAAATGTTGCAATTTCATATTCATCAGAATCAGTCACCGCCATTATAATACCAAATCTCTCACCAACTAATTTAAGGGTGTTAACGATTGGGGATGTTTTTAATATCTCAATTATTTTATCTGGACGTGCATCTGTTGCTAAATCCCAATCCTTTGGGGTAATATTACTCAAAGCATCTCTAACCGCACCACCAACAACATATAGCTTATACCCATAATCCTCAAATAATTTTGTAATTATTTGAACATCTTCTGGTACTGGTAAGTTAAATGGAATCCTACTTTCATTAAGTAAATTCCTTCTAACTTTCTCTCTTATAACTTTTATATTCATTTTATTTTAATTTCTACAAATGTACGATATTTTTTTTACATAATCAAATTATAACCTATATTCTACGTAACTTCTTAAGGTTCTCCAATCTAAGTCACTAATACCATTATATCCTTTCTCTTGATAAATTCGATTAAGTGTTTCCCTTGGTAGGTCTTTATATTTGGTGGCTATTTCTTTTCCTTCATCTCTACTAACATCACTAATTACAACTACTGGTATACTTTCACAACCTAATTCCATTGCAGCTAAAGCCCTATGTCTACCTTCTTGACCACCAGTATTATTTTTATAATAACCTATTGGGAATTTAGCCCCATTTCGCATATCTTCAGCATATTTCTTAACATTATCTTGACTAACAGCACCAGATTGGGTTACATCATCATAACTCAAACCACCAAACCCTCTGGCTATGGCATAAATATACTGTTTAGGTGCAATGAACTTTAATAGATTACGTTCACCTTTCTCAAGTTCATAATATAATGGATTGGTTAACCCACCATAATAACCACCAGCTTGTGAATAAGTAAAATCGAAATATTTACAACAATCACATGATTCTCTATCTACATCTTCTAAGAAAAGTGAACTTTCCATTGTAAGGCCTTCTCTGACTAATTTTTTTATTAACTTTTTCATACCACTTTATTATAATAACCTTTGAATGTTTCTATATCTTCTTTAAGAAGATTTAAACAAACATATTCTTCACCAGCTTTTATTGCACCCATAACCCTATGGTGACCATCCCTTAATTGCACACTGAATTTATTAAAATCACCATCTTCATTATCTTTTGCCTCTTTTAATGCAACCTCTAAATCAAGAAATTCATTAAATGCATCCACCTCAAATTCATCTGGGTTTAAAGATTTGAATATTGATAACAAGTCGTTTGGTTTGGATGTTTCTCTAACTAATGAAAATCTAAACTTACTAAAGAAAGACATTATTTCTTGTTTAGAAACTTGATTAGCTATAAATTCTAATTCATCAACCTCATCAACACCAACATAATGGTCTAACTCATCACTACCAGTACTACTTGGCTCATCTTGACCATCGTAATCAGTCATGAAGTTTTCAGTATAATATGATTCTTGTTCTTCTTGTATATCAATAAAACTTATGACACTACCAGTACCATAAGAACATTCTAATTCAATAATTGGACCATCTTCATCTTGAATCATATCAACAAGAGATTCCATTTTGTCACTATCATATATGTTTCCCCACATTCCATGTATTTCATCTTTATGTAAGACAATCATTTGCTCTGGATTACCATACCAAACAACGTTTCGTCCAATATATTTTGCAGAAAGACGTTTAATATCGTCTGATATTTTGGGGGTGAAGTAATTCTCTAATAATTTTATTCTGGTTGTATTTTTCACACATTCAAATAATGATAATTGATTTGGGTCAACGAATTCTTTTTCTTCTGGTTCTTCTTCCTCTTCTGGTTCTATATCAAAATCTAATAATTGTTTAGCTGTTTCAATTCCAATTGTGTAATCTAAGAAACTCATAGGACCATTAACATTACGGTTACTCATATCAAAAACACTTTCATCATTAACTTCTTCATCATCACTATTATATATGATTGGCTTAATAACTACATGCATAAAATCTGCCGAATCTGAATCTTCTGAAAAATCAATAATAGCATATACCACATCATTAGTAGAATAACTAGACCAATCTCTACTCCAACCCTCACCATACGTGAAACACCATAATGAGTTACACCCAATCGCTTTTATACCGTAAGGACCCTCAACCTTAACGACCATGATTTTATCCTTCTCATATATTACTTGTAATTCACCAGTTTCTTCGTTAGCAACAAGTTTTTTAACACTACTTGGTGTAAATTTATTACCACCTAATAACCCACCTTTATCTTCTGCAAAATTAACCAGGTCTTCCATTGTAACACCAGATTTAAACATCTTTTTGTATACATTACCCTTGGCATCATCATCTCTATTATCTAATTGACTATAGTATCCTAAGAAGTATTCTAACCTATCACGGTAATGGTTCATTTCTTGACCGTTTCTAGGTGTTCTAATATCATCTCGCATATTTCTCATAGCGATTGATGGTAACACCTTTATTTTATCAAGTATGATTGCTCTTTGTTTTAATGCTGTTATAAGACCCCAAATGTCTTCAACACCATTTATATTTAAATCTTTAATTGGGAATAAGTTTTTATTGTAGACTTTAAGTTGTTGGTAGTGTGATTTAATTTCTTTCCACGTTTCTATCCGTAAAATATCATCATCTGTGGTATATACATCTTTTTCAACATATTCACCACTCCTACCATCTAGACCATGAATAGCCCAATCGCCCATTTTTAAACTTTGTTGTAATTCTGCGTAGTATATATCAGTGATTAGTTTTGTATAGTGGTCACCACCCGTAATTTTAGATATTATTATTTCTTTAACCCTTGGTGATAACTTACCAGTGTTGAAATAAACCTTATCTGCTAATTGTACATTTTCTGAAAGTTTTTTAACACCTTTGGGGGTATTGTCATTATCACATTTATGACAAATATATAAATCATTTCCACCATCTTCTATTTCCCAATCCCAACCACATCTATCACACACAATAGTAGTACCAACTATTTTTTCTAATAGTAATTCTTCTTTTATTTTTTTGTGTATAAATCCTTTCATATATGATAAATATACGGGAATTTTACAATAGAAACTCTTTTTTTATATGTCTTTTGATTTTTTTAAACCTCTCATCATAATTACCACTTATTGAGATATATTTAATACCCCATTTATCTAGTTCTTCTTTAAGTAATCGATTAGAATATACTCTAACTTCTTCTGGGAGTCTTGTACCATCATTAACATAAGGTACATCGTTTTCTAATAGAAAATAAAGGTCATAATCTTGTGCTTTAATGATATCATTAATACCATCAGAGTCAAAATCCTTATCAACATATATCTTACCGAAAACCTTTGTAGTAATAGCTTCGGTATCTACTATTAATAATTTTGTAGCATCTGGGTCATATCTATTTACAATATCACGATGTAATAGTGCTATTTGATACATATCAAAATCATTTAAGTCATTTATATCATCCATAGCTTCGGTGTATGTTCTACCATACTCCATAACATACTTAGAATTGTAGTGTTTGGCTAGTGTTTTAACCATTGTGGTCTTACCAGTGGATTCTGCACCCATGATTACCACTTTCTTCTTGAAGTTGTCTCTAGCAACCCTTGGGATGTGTTCCCAATGGTCAAATGGACAGTTTCTAATAAGTGTTCCAGATACTGGTACGACAAGTCTCTTTTTATCAACCAATACGTGTTCAACATTTAACACATTAGCGAATGGTTCACCATAATCTTCAGAAGTGAATACGGCATCTAATTTTTTAATATACTTGTATACTGTTCGATACCAGATACCCCAAAAGTCTGGGTCTTCCTCTGGGTATTGTGGTAATTCATCATCACAATGGATAATGTTTATATTTGGATTGTTCTCATATATCTTTGAAAGCCATTTGAATCGGTCTTCCCCAGGTATTGTTTCAGATTTAAGAGAACACATCAACACATGGACAGTTTCTGATTGTTCGAAAGCCGAATCAATTAAATATAAGTGCCCATTATGTGGTGGGTAAAATTTCCCTAAGACCAGTGCGTTTTTAAACTTTTTTTCCATTTGATAAAACCATTTATTGCTAAACCAAGTACTATTATGTGTAGACCAGATATAACGTATAATTCAGTACAATAAAATAAATAAATTGATAGGATATCTACCAAAATCCATACATACCAAGCTTCTAAGTATTTTTTAGCTAAAAACCAAGTTGCTAAGAGTGATAAACAAGTAATAATCACATCTAATGGTATTAAATCAGTTTTCATAACCACAAGTATTGCAACACACGCTGCGAATATAAATTGACCAGAAAACCTACGCATTCCAAGTTTACTAACTGGTAAACCAAAAACATCATCCTTACTCCAATTATACCAACCATAAATACTTTGTATGATAAACACACCTTGTAAAATGGCTAAACCATATAACCCCTCATTTAAAAATAATACACCAAAGGATATACAACTAATGATTCCAATCGACCACACTTTATTACTCTCCTTGGCTGCATAATAAACACTACCAAGAAGAGTTATAAAACCTATTACTTCTAAAAAGAATTGAATATCCATTAGTTCAAGTTAATTGTACCAGTTAGATAAAAACTTAATGGGTTACCTACGAAGTAATGTGGTTCATCAGTAGGCATAAAATTATAATCAGTCATACCACCATTTACGAAGTATAAATCATCCATTATGTTTTGAATATTAAGCATTAATGAAAACTTATCATTATGATAACCAACATTCGCATCAAAGATTCTAAAATCTGGTGTTACCTCAGTATTAGCTAAGTCGATGTATGATTCACTGTGGTGCTTACTAATTAATTCAATCAAAATACCTTTTTCATCATATTTTAATGAAAAATTCCTAATTGTTCTAGGTGTAAGTATTGGGTGTAATGTTTCACCATCATTCTCTATTTCACTATATGTATATGATTCTACATATCCAATGGTAAAAGCATTGGTAATCCTATATGATAAATCGATTTCAAGACCCGTTCTGAAGCTTTTATCTACTGATTTAGTAATTGCACCCCCATTAGGAAAAACGACACCAGAGAGTGTTAATTCGTCTTTAAAATCCATATAGAATAGGTTTACATTAACACCATACTTATCTGCTCGTCTATTATACCCTAATTCGTAATCAATGACTTGTTCTGGGGTAGTATTTAACACAGAGTTAGTTAATAGATTATCTCTTGGTATACCATCGGTATCAGTAAATAAATTTGTACGAGTTGGTTCACGTTGTGATTTACCTACAGATGCAAATAACTCACTATTTTTATTAAAACTATATGTAACACCTACTTTTGGGTTTAAGAAACCCCAATTAATATCTTTGGGTAATTCAACATCACCTTTATATGTAAAACTAACATATCTATATTGAACATCACCATAAAGTGAAAACTCACCTAATTTTCTCATATACTTAACAAAGGTACTAAACTCGTTCTTATAACCAGTATTAGTAGGTGTAACCACATCAGTAGGTGGGTAATTTACAATATCAACAGTATAACTATGTTCTCTTTGATAAAAGTTACCACTCACACCTACATTTACATTATCATTATCTTTGGTATAATTTAAATTTGAAATTACACCGAAGAAGTGAGACCTTAATAATAGATTTTTTTCACCATTCTCAACAAAATCAAATCCACCATCTAAATGATTATAGAATATTGAACTGTTTAATTTGAAGTAGTTATTGAATTTTTCTAAATGTTCTACTTGAAGAAATGATTGTTCAAATAAATCATCAGCACTCGTAGCCGTAGGATTAGTCTTAGGGTCGTTATTAATATCTGACAAAGCAACTGGTTTCCATGCCATTTCATTTATTGACCTACCACTAAAACCAGTAAATTTGATATCTCGTTCAGATGTTAAGTAATTAACACCAACGAATACAGATTGACCACTACCACCAGAGTTATATTTATAACCATCAGTAGCATATGTGGACATATTAAAGTATACACCTATATTTTTCTTTATACCACTTTCATAAGTAATACCCACTCGATGAGTTCCAAAAGAACCACCAGTACCTTTAATAACTAGACTTTCATTCTTTCCAGTTGGACTTAAGAAGTTAATTGAACCAGCAAATGATGAAACACCATTGGTTGATGTACCTACACCACGTTGGATTTCAAGCGATTTAATATTATCTAAAAAGTTTGGGTAATTTGAAAAATAGACTCCTTGGTCTTCGGGTTCATTTAAAGGAACACCGTTAAGGGTCATATTAATTCTTGTTTGGTCAATACCACGGATTCTAAAGTATGTATATCCAAATGGTGTACCATTATCACTATGTGCAGTGATATTAGGTGTTTTATTGATTATGTTAGAGACTTCAAAGCCTTGATAGGTTTTTTGAATTGCATCTCTTGTAATAAGTGTTTTACTAATAGGTGTTAAGTCATTACTTCTAACCCCATTTAATACCACTTCATCTAATGTTGTAATTGAATCCGTTGGTGTTGTATTCTGTGCAACTAAGAGGTTGCTAAATACTAAAATTAATACTAATAATAAATTTTTCATTGTTATATAATTTAAAGTTGAATACAAAGATACTACTTTTTTAATCAATAACAAAACAATTTCAATAAATAATAAACATTTTTGTTTCAACAACCTCTCTATCGAGACCATCATGTTTCTGAACAATCATTAAATACTCACCTGGGTTTGCCACCCACCAAGTATTAAATGCTTTACTTCGAATAACCATTGTAGTTTTAGAATCACTTAGAATGGCTTCATTGTTACCAGTTCTAATTATCTTAACCACTTCTATTGTTCTAACGGAATCAAATGATGAAACAGTTAGTGCAACAACATTATGTTCACGTAATTCTAATTCAACACCACTTGTTTGAGCAAATGATGAAACACCAAATAAGAATAGAAATATAAATATTAAATTTCTCATATAATTAATTTAATGTCGGCAAGATAGAATAAATTTTTAAAACACACAACTAATAACTAAAAAACTTTTTTTAATTACATTCACCTTTAACCTTAAATCCAGTTTTACCAATTGGTGAGAACACTATTAGTTTACCGTCTTCACCACCATACTTGAAATCAACAACACCATTTTTTGTTTGATAGAAGATAAATTCTCTTTGACCATCATCCCAAAGTATTTTCAATTTAATTAACCCACCCTTAATCTCTTCTTGTCTATCCTTCTTATAGTCATGGTTTTTATTTTTAAGTAGTGCAGCAATTAACTCACCAAACTCACTAAATGATTGTGTGTATTCCTCTAAACCCGATACCGCATCGGCATTTGGGTTCGCATG
>Ga0075467_10000249_pt1 | contig 40539 bp, 44 predicted proteins | sample DEB08_DNA_9_FD_75067 | JGI IMG/M metagenome (GOLD analysis project Ga0075467, IMG submission 75067) | Aqueous microbial communities from the Delaware River and Bay under freshwater to marine salinity gradient to study organic matter... | ecosystem: Environmental > Aquatic > Marine > Coastal ... | reverse complement strand
TGAAGTGATTACTATTGCAGACTGGAGTTTTGGTTCGATTAGGGGCGATAATCGTGCCGCTTACACCAGCCTGCAAACTGTAAATCCTATTAGCCCTGCTTAGTTGCAGACCTGAACGTTTTGATTGCCAGCATAATTGCCATATTGGTCATAGACAGGTTGGTTTTGCCACCGGCACACAGGTTGGCGAACAACATAGGTTGGCTGCTGCTGAACATAGACTGTATTTTGGTTTTGGCGAGTGCCATTCAGGAGAGCACCTGCAATCCCGAGTCCCACACCCAGCCCGATTGCTGCGCCAACGCCTCTTTTTAGACTTTTAGAGCCAGCGTAGGCAGGAGCAACTGCTGTTGATGCCAAGGCTGTGATTGTGGCCACTGCGATAACTGTTTTTTTGAACGTGTTCATAATAAGCCTCCTTTGAATCAGGCATCCCTTAGCGGACTGTCGTTGATAGTATCATTGCTCAAAATTGTGTAAAAGCCAAGCAATAACTCAAAAGAATGAAGTCACGATATTTGGTAGATATTTTGCAAACCTGTATGTGTTTTCCGTGCTGTACAGATTGATTTTCGGCAAAATACATAGAGGCTGTATACCACTACCGCTGCCCCCCTATGGCCCTTGTAGGGGGCGTAAGGAATTCTTTCTTGAGGAAAATATCTCTTTTTCGGCAATACTATACGTTTTTTCTTGGGGAGCATTCGGAGCGGCTTTGTGTACCATCAGGTTTATGTGCCTTCCTGACTTAACTCCAACGATTTTTCAGCTGATATTTCTGTCACACTGTGGTCACACTCGGTCACAAAATGGCTCATTTTCTGGATGGGTTGATTAGCTCAAGAAAAGATCGTAGACTGCGTAAGCATCTGAATTCATTCAGTCTTTTCGCCCATGCCTTTAGGCAGTCAGCGGGAGAGCACTACATTGACATTGTAGGGGTCACTGGTTCAATCCCAGTATCGCCCACCATTAAAATCGAATTCACAATTGCTCGTTAAAGCCTGGCGTGGCGTGCTTTATTGAAGTTTAACTCGCCGTGTTGGTTGATCTGACCAGATTGCGGTTATCATTCATTCCGATATACGCACGTATAAAAAAGCCGCCTGAGTTATAAAATCAGACGGCTTTTATTTGTTCATGATGTATCTTCTAAATCAGATTTAACGCGATTTCTTACGCTTGGAAGCGCTGCGCTTTTTGATCGGCTTGCTTAACTTTACAGCTCTAGCGATTGATTTGTCTTGAAGGCCAGTATTTTTTTCAACATTGGTGTGTTCAATGTTCGGAATGTTTGAAACATTGACGTTTTTCAAACTGCCTTTGAAACCGCTAGCCTTGTCAAATCTATTTCGCCCATTTGGCAAATAATAATTGATAACGGTGCTTACATTACGACCAACAACTTGATGCTCTGTTGGGTCGAAAGCCACGACCAAAGATGTTTTGATGCCGCGAGCGCCAAGGTAGTTCGCCATTTGTGGCGCTGCATTGCCGCCAAGGGAATGCCCCATGATGATGATCGGATAGGATACTTTCTTGTGTTTGGCGCGATCAATAATGTCATCCGCATAGGGTTTCCAATTGGAATGATTATAGGAGATCGCGTCGAAGCCTTTCGCACGCATACGGCCAGCTAGTGTGTCCATTCCGCGTGAGAAGACATCCAATAGACCGCGCATGAGATAGACTTCGCCAGAGCGCGTAACATGAGCGCGGCTTCGCTCATCTTTCAATGAGACCTGCTCTACTTCTGTTTTTACTTCCTGCTTTTTCTCAACAACTTTCCCATCAGGAGAGTTGTTTGATGAACTGGCTGTAGACGAACACCCGGTAAGGGCAATAGAGCCTGCCAAAACAGCTGCAGTAGTAAATTTAGAAATATCAATAAGCGCAAACATTAGAAGCCTCGGATAAAAACGACCGAATAAAACACGTCAGGAACAAAATGCATAAAAGTCTGGTCCCTCATCGGGCCATTCTTTCGGATTTAAAGGATCAGAAAACTGACTTTCCTCAGGTAAAGACTTTTATGGTGAATGAAAGGTAAATACACAATAAACACAATGCGCTCGAAGGCCGGTTTCGCTCCGTAGCTGATAATTTTCAGGGCCGTGTTGCAAAATTGCCAGATATCAGACGGAAAGGGTGGCTATGAAAGCTGTCTTTTGCCTGCAAAATGGGCGATCGATCTTGCACTATCCCAACAGGCAACGTTTTTGGCAAAAGGCATAGAATCAATAGATTCCCGGAATGATTTTGTGGGTCCTAGTCTTGTAGTCTCGATATTCCTGACCGAACTCGGCTTCCATCATCGCTTCTTCGCGCCCTACACGAAGAAAATACAGGGTGCCAAATCCGATAATTCCTGCAAAGCCAGCAATCCAGTTGCCTAAAAGAAACAATGGGGCAATCGCCCACAACCAGAAGGCTGAATACATGGGATGGCGGACTTTTTCATAGATGCCTTTGGTCACAAGCTTATGGTCTTGGCGGAGATCCAAACTATGTGACCACATTTTGCCCAATGCCTTGTGGGTTTTGCGGAAAAAATGCAGCGAAGCAAGGAATATCAGGCCACCAATGATGACTGTTATCGGGCTTACTGCATGATCAAACTGGGAAGGAAAACCAGTAAATACCCATATCGCGGGCACAATTCCCAAACCTAATTGGGAGGCAAACATGGAAAAGCGTTCGATAAAAGGGCGCTTTGCGACGGCGATCTTGGTTTTACGTGATTTGATATTGGGGCGAAAACGAATGATGCCCCAGCCAATGACGCCCAAACACCAGATAATTTTGCCGATCAATTCCCAGCTCATATTTTCCATATTATATTTCCTGTTCAGGCAAATTTTGTAGTTTCTTTGTGTCTACGGCCTAAACCAGCATGCCGCTTTGATCAATATGCTCTGAGAGTGTTTTTCCAATGGCTAGGTCTTTGGTGTCAAAAGGCCCAAACAACCGCATCATATAATCAAAATCGACGCGCTTATCGTAATACAGAATGTACTGGCGGTGTGTGCGATAAAAAGATTTGCGCATGGAGCGATAGCGCTTTTTCGCCATACCTTTTGAAAAACGAATTTTGGTAATGGCGTATTGAGTTTCAGGCGCCTTGATCTTGAGTGTCTTGAAGGGATCGCATTTGTAAAAGGCGATGAGGTCGTCCTTTGTCTGAACCTCGTGCCAGAACAGATTTGGCTCGCTCATGACTTTTTGCCAATGATCGCGCATAAATTTGGCTGCCGGGGCAAGGGCGATTTTCAGCATGCTGGATCCCAGCGCAATGAAACGGATCTTCTTGTTTTTTAGCAATTCCGGCTCTTGCGTCAAAGCCTTTGATAGAGCGCTAACAGCCCATAGACTACCGAAACTATGGCCCACAATGATGATCTCGTCATGGGCAGATGCTTTGATTTCTTCTACCAATGTTCTGGAAAACTCCTCAAAGCGATGTTCAATTTCCTGATTTTCCTGATGGACCATATCGCGGGCAAAACCCCAATCGGCAATTGTCAGGGGTACGTAAAGATAGTCTCCGGGCCATTTGCAAAGCAGAAGTGTCATCAGCGGAATCACAATAAAATACAGCCAAACAGGTGCGGCGGCGAACCATAGAGCAGTCCAAGTCAGTGCGGCAAAAATCAAAGCAAGCAGAACTGGAAAAATCGTGAAGCCCCAATAACGCTTGCTGGCTTTGCGATAACGTTTGACGGTGCCATCGGTAAAGAAGGCGAAATATTTGAGCATGTTCTTTAAAAAGCCGCCGGGAAAGCCTGATTTCTCATAGGCGTGCACAATGTCGTTCCAGCGAAATTGCACAAGGCGTGTTTGTGTGGACCAATTCGCGGCGTTAGCTGTGAACTCTGCAACAGTGTGATGGGAGCATTCATCATGCTGCAGATCACCTTGAGCTAGCTCATAGCCCCAAAGCTTACCTGTCAATTCTGCGCCATAACGAAGCCGCCCCAACTGGGCAAGAGAATCGGTTTGCTCAAAGCCTGGGAAATTCAAAACAAGGCGCGTTCGCACATCCTGCTTTGCTCTGGCGGATTTCGGGTTTTTAGTCTTATTGGCCATTATAAAATCCGAATCCGGTTATTCATCTATATTTATGAATAACCGTGAATGGACCATTGCGGCAAGGAAAAGCTTTCTAAGCTGCCAACACGACCTAGACTGACTTGACCGCATCAACCAGATATTTCCAGACATAGTCTGAAAAGGATCTCCAGCATTCAACGCGGAATTCTGCTTCGCTTGTGCGATAGAGGATCATCTCTGCTTTGCCCAAAATTGTGCGTGAAGCTGCTCCCACTGGAAATGCTTCCAATGAAAGATCTTGCGGACATCCGGAGTTGAGCGCGTCCACAGCGTTTGGGCCGGAAACGATAATAGCAGTGTTTCGATGGCTGACATCAATCGCCGCCAATTTCCCATTGCCAGCTTTCTCAAACTTCGCTGGAAGCCCAGAACCATCTACATCAATTACCAGAAACTCATCCGGGCCGATCCAAAGGCAGTGAACATCGCCTTTAATGATAGAAGTTTTAGGTTTTGTCGGCAGGGCAAAGCCAAGAAGCTTTTTGGCTTCCGCCTGCGCTTCAGCACGCGCACGAATTACCAAGCGCGTTCCTGATGGGGCAGGGGTCAAAGATATTCCATTGCTGGCGAATAATAATCCGTCGAGCGGACCAACACGCATGGCTGTCATTGTATTTGAAGCGGACTTAGACATTGAGGCGCGCTCCTTCCTTATCATAGAAAATCGGATCACAAACCTCGACGGCTATCGTCTCATTCGGCATGGGAACATACAGGGTTTCGCCCTTCAGATTGAAGCCGTTTTCGACCAGAGCCATGGCAATGGAATGCCCCAAGGTTTCGGACCAATAAGAGGATGTGACAAAGCCGATCATTTTCATCGGAATTGGCTGGTTAGGATCAACAACGATTTGTGCGCCTTCCTCAAGAACCACTTTTGAATTCTTGGTGCGAAGACCAACCAATTGACGACGACCTTCAGCAATCAGGTCAGGGCGTTTCAGCCCTCTGATACCTACAAAGTCAGTCTTCTTTTTACCCACTGCCCAGCCAACGGCTGCATCATAGGGTGTGACTGTTCCATCGGTATCTTGACCAACGATGATAAAACCTTTTTCTGCGCGCATTACATGCATCGCTTCAGTGCCGTATGGAACCATGCCCATAGGCGAGCCGATATCCCAAATTGCTTCCCACACGGACTGGCCATAGTCGGCAGGCACGTTGATCTCGAAGCCGAGTTCGCCAGTAAATGAAACGCGCATCAAGCGTGTTGGAACACCGCAGATTTTGCCTTCACGAATTGCCATATGAGGCATTGCGTCGGCAGAAAGATCGATGTCTTCGACAAGGGATGATATGATTTCACGAGCTTTGGGTCCCTGAACACCGATAACAGCCCATTGCTCGGAAGTAGAGGTGAGGGATACTTTCCAATCTGGAAATTCTGTCTGGAGATAGTCCTCCATCATAATGAGAACACGCGGCGCACCGCCTGTTGTGGTGGTCACGTGAAAACGATCTTCGGCCAAACGGCCAACAACGCCATCGTCATAAACGAAACCATCTTCGCGGCACATGATGCCATAGCGGCACATACCGACTTTCAGCTTTTCCCAAGGATTGGTGTACATGAGTTCCATGAACTTCACGGCGTCAGGCCCGACAACTTCGATTTTGCCCAGAGTGGAAGCGTCAAAAATACCGGCTACTTCGCGGGTTGTTTTACATTCACGCGAGACGGCTGCATGCATATCTTCGCCAGCTTTTGGGAAATACCAGGCACGTTTCCAGTTACCAACATCCTCAAATACTGCGCCTTGATCTTCTGCCCAGCCATGCATTGGAGTGCGGCGGGTAACATCAAACAGGTCGCCTTTTGCATGGTTTACAATGGTGCCGAAGGTGACAGGTGTATAGGGCGAGCGGAATGTGGTTAGGCCTACGGCAGGGATTTCTTTGCCCAAGGCTTCAGCAGCAATAGCAAGGCCATGCATGTTGGACATCTTGCCCTGATCGGTCGCCATGCCCGTTGTTGTGTAGCGTTTCACATGCTCAATCGAATGCATGCCTTCGCGGACAGCAAGCCGAACGTCCTTGGCACACACATCGTTTTGATAATCGATAAATGCCATGACATGATCGTCTGGTCCTGCGCCTTTGGCTGAACCGATCAAATGGCCTTCCATAGAAGCGAAGCCCATTGTTTTTGGGGCTTTGCCAGCTTTTTTGCCTGTTACAGCATTAGAAGCTGAAATGGCTTCGGCAAGGGCAGCATCTATTTCGTTCGTGCCATTGCACGAGCCGATGGAAACACATTGCTCCACATGAATGTCGGGAATGAAACGACCATTGGGTTCGTCAAATTTTAATTTGCCGCGCGATTGTGAAAACAGATGAACCGAAGGGGTCCAGCCGCCTGACATGATCAACGCATCAATCTCAAACTTTTCGGTGAGATGATCGCCAATGGGTTCTACAGTCATGGATTTGACGCGTAGCTTCCCGCTGGTCTTTGTAACCGCTGAACCTGTGCGAACAGGAATGCCCAGGGCTTTGGCTCTTGCTATAAGCTGCTCGTCAGGGTTAGAGCGCATATCGATTATGGCAACAACTTTGACGCCAGCTTCCTGCAATTCAAGGGCTGCATGCCAAGCGCTGTCACAGGCGGTATAAACACCGACATTTTGACCAACAGCTACGCCGTAATGGTTGAGATACATACGCGCTGCAGAAGAAAGCATAATGCCCGGGCGGTCATTGTCAGCAAAGACCAGATGGCGTTCGATAGCACCTGTTGCCAAGATCACGTTTTTCGCACGAACCTGCCATAGGCGTTCACGGGGCGCATCGGCATCGGGCAGCGCTAAATGGTCTGTGATGCGCTCGGCCAAGGTAACCATGTTTTGCGCATAGTACCCAAAGGCCGTGGTGCGTGAGAGTAGTTTTACATTTGCCATGGCGACAAGGTCTGCGACGGTTTTCGCTGCCCATTCAGCAGCGGGAATACCGTCAATGCTGGCTTCGCCTTCAGCTAGAAGCCAACCACCAAATTCTGGATTTTCATCGCAGATGATCACTTTTTTGCCAGCTTTGGCAGCGGTTTTTGCAGCCATCAAACCAGCTGCGCCGCCGCCAACGATCATAACATCGCAATGGGCAAAGCGGTTTGCATAGCGGTCCGGATCTGCTTCCTTCGGTGCATGGCCAAGGCCAGCTGCTTCGCGGATCACCGGCTCATAGAGTTTCTTCCAAGCCTGTTTCGGCCACATGAATGTCTTGTAGTAAAAGCCAGCGGAGAAAAACGGAGCCAGCACATTGTTTATGCCGCCCACATCAAAGGTAATGGATGGGTAATAGTTTTGCGTCTTGGCAATCAGGCCGTCGAATACTTCTTGTGTTGTGGCACGCACATTTGGCTGGGTGCGGATTTTATCGCGGGCGATATCCATCAGCGCGTTGGGTTCTTCAGCGCCAGAACCCAAAATTCCGCGCGGACGGTGATATTTGAACGAGCGGCCAGCAAGGTGAATGCCATTGGCGATCAAGGCGGATGCCAGCGTATCACCATGCATGGCGTTTAGCTGTTTGCCATCAAAGGTGAAGGTCACTGTCTTGGATGGACTCAAGCGGCCTTTTCTTGCAACGCGATTTGTGCCTGTGTTGGGTGTAGTGATGGTCATGCGGAAAATCCTGAAATGCCGGAGACTGCCTCCCCCTTGTGGGGAGGCTGGCAAACGCGAGCATTTGCGATGCGTGAGCCGGTGGGGGTAAACTGTTCATTACGACAAACGGATGTTTTTCTCAGCTCGCCTTGCTCGCGACCCCCACCCTTAATCCCTCCCCACAAGGGGGAGGGAGACTTGCATTGCCTAGCCATCACTTCTTTCCCTCTTCAATCGTCCAAACCGGCTCATTGGCAGGTGTGCCTTTTGCAGGTGGCTTTACCGCATCAATCTGCGCTTTGGTCAGCTTAGGTTTTGCAACGCCAGCTTTGTAGGTCATGATAAATTTGTCCGAAACGGAATGGCGGGCCGCATTGAAAAAGCGTCCGCAGCCATGAATATGCCGCCAGCGCTCGAAGACCACGCCTTTGTCATTATCCTTGATGAAGAAGAATTTCTCGAAATCATCATCGGAAATATCCGCAAGATTGGTTGGCCGTGCGATATGGGCTTCGCCTGCGCCACGGAACTCGAGCTCCGGACGTTCTTCTTCGCAATAAGGGCAGTTGATGAGTAGCATGTTATTCGGTCTCACTGTTTAGCTTTTGCATTTCCGATAAACTCTTCACTTCATCATTGAATGCTTTGTAGAAGGCTTTCCATTCACTTCTTAGATAGAAGTAAACAAGTAATCCAAAAACCAACGCAACCCACATAATCGCTGTTTGGTGTTTGCCAGAATCAATTCCGGCAAAAATGGAAAAGACCATTGCAACTACGCCAGCAGCAAAACCAAAGCCCAATGCTGTGGGTATTGCTTCGAATTTAGGTTTCAATTCTAGAGTTCTCTTTTCAGCAAGCTTCCAGACATCAATTGATTCCATGAAACTTTCCCCCTAATGCGCGACGGCGGCAGCAGCAGCTTCATCGATCAGGCGGCCAGTTTTGAAGCGCTCGAGCGTATAGCCTTCGTTGATCTTGTGGGGTGCATCATTGGCGATGGTATGAGCAAAGACATTGCCAGAACCGGGCGTTGCCTTGAAGCCGCCTGTTCCCCAACCGCAGTTTACATAGAGGCCTTTGACAGGTGTCTTGGCGAGGATCGGCGAGCGGTCTGGTGTAACGTCGACAATGCCGCCCCATGAGCGCAGCATTTTCATGCGGCCAAACATTGGAAACATTTCGCAGATCGCATCCAATGTGTGGTTGATGATGTGAAGCCCGCCCGTTTGGGAATAAGACGTATATTGGTCCGTACCAGCGCCGATAACCAATTCGCCTTTATCTGATTGCGAAATATAGGCATGCACCGTGTTAGACATAACCACGCATGGGAAACAAGGCTTAACAGGCTCGGAAACAAGCGCCTGAAGCGGATAGCTTTCAAGCGGCATGCGAACGCCAGCCATTTCCATCAAGACTGATGTATGACCCGCAGCGACCACGCCGACTTTCTTTGCGTTGATGGTTCCGCGCGATGTATTAACGCCGGTAACCTGACCATTCGCGCTTCGATTAATGCCGGTCACTTCACAGTTTTGGATAATATGAACGCCCATGTCGGATGCTTTGCGGGCATAACCCCAAGCAACCGCATCATGGCGCGCTGTACCGCCGCGCCTTTGCAGTGCAGCGCCCATGACAGGATAACGAGCCGTTTTTGAAATATTGAGCGGAGGGCAGAATTCCTTGGCTTCTTCAGGCGTAAGCCACTCATTATCTACGCCGTTCAAACGGTTGGCATGAATGTGGCGTTTGAAAACCTGCACATCATGGACGTTATGAGCCAGCATCATGACACCGCGCTGGGAGAACATGACATTATAGTTGAGTTCCTGAGATAGATTTTCCCACAGTTTCACCGCATGGTTATACATGCCCGCGCTCTCGTCATAGAGATAGTTGGAGCGGATGATGGTAGTGTTTCGGCCTGTATTACCGCCGCCAAGCCAGCCTTTTTCCAAGACTGCCACATTGGTGATGCCGTGTTCAGAGGCAAGGTAATAGGCGGTTGCCAGACCATGACCGCCAGCGCCAATGATGATGACATCATAGCTTGAGCGCGGCTCAGGGTTCTGCCACTGTTTTTCCCATCCGATTTGATGGCGAAAAGCCTCTCTTGCGACGGCAAAGGCTGAAAACTTACGCATTGAAACCCCTTAATATTAGTCAAAATGGCGAGATGATGCGCGCAAAGTGCGAGGCGCTGTCTCTATCAGAACATTGCGGCAATAGGCGCTTCTTCTATAAAAAAGTTGCGACTTTCTGCGACTCGTAGCATTTTATAAACGACAGGGAAATTATTGATAGTTTTCCTCAGCCAATGCGGCTGTTTTTCGCAGGGTCTTGCTTGACAATCCCCCGCCTGATCCCTTAAGACACAGCCAACTTAGACGCGCCCCTCTTTTTCGGGAAGTGGCGCGTTTTATTTTGACATCACTTTTACTTGCCATCTCTGCCCGCAAGGACGCTTGCGAAAAGGCGATATGGCGCAAAGAACGGACCGGACCGATGAAAATCAAGAATTCACTCAAATCCCTAAAAGGCCGCCACCGCGCAAACCGTTTGGTTCGCCGTAAAGGTCGTGTTTACATCATCAATAAAGTGAACCCACGTTTCAAAGCGCGCCAGGGCTAAACTTTTTTGTCGATTCAATGGCTTTCGGCGTTTGTTTGACAAATGCCTATCCGCCCAGTGCTTGCGCGTAAGCACGTGCGAATTGAATTGCTGTAAATTTTGACTTCGGGAATATCCGAAATCTCAGCAAAATATATTTGACCTTATGGGAAAGAGGACTACTCTATTCCCATGAGGTTTTTTGTTTTTCCATTTCTGTTTTCTTTTTTGTTGTTAGGTCCCTCGGGCTTTTCAAGCCCAGCGTTTGCTCAAAATTCTGATGGAAGTAATCAAGTTGATGTTGAGGGAACTCAGGAAGGTGACGATCTCGAGCAATTAGATGCGCGTGAAGACGAAAGCCTAAATAATTTGTTTGACGATCTTCGTCGACAAACGAACCCAAAAGCTGCCAGCCGTATTTCACGAAAAATTTGGAATAAATGGGGTGAGTCTGGTTCAGACAGTATTGATTTGTTGATGTCCAGAATTGGACAGGCAATGAATGACAACAAAAATAATGTTGCCATGGATTTGCTGGATCAAGTGATAACCCTTGCACCTGATTATGCAGAAGGCTGGAACCGCCGGGCCACGTTACATTATGGATTGCGCCAATTTGGTAGATCAATCAGCGATATCGAGCGGGTATTATTACTGGAGCCGAGGCATTTTGGAGCACTTTCGGGATTGGCTGTGATGCTTCAGGCTTTGAAAAAGGACGAAAAAGCGCTTGAAACATGGTACAAAGTTCTAGCCATTTACCCTGCAAATGATCAGGCGCAGAAAAGTATCATCACACTTGAAGACAAATTGGCAGGCAACCCAACCTGATTTCACCCTTTTCATTTTTCCAATATTTTAAATTTCACTTAGCCTTAAGCGCTTTAGGACTATGCTTTTGAAGACATTTATATTTTCCCTCTTATGTTTGGCGCTTATAATGTTTGGCCTTAGCCTATATTTTGAAAATCAGGTTGAGGCGGCTTTTCCGCGTCTTGAAGCGCCGATCGGCAAGCGCATCACGGTTGCGGGGACGGAGTTGCATTTGGCAGATCATCCGGCAGATCCTGATGCTGACCTGTTGCCAATGCTGTTTATTCATGGGGCAAGCGGCAATCTTAGGGATTTGCAAGCGCCGTTAGCTGAAAAGCTCGAGGGGCGCGGCCGTATGATTTTTGTAGATCGCCCAGGCCATGGATACTCGGAACGCGGTGACGGCGAAGACATGCAAATGCCTTGGTCACAGGCTGAGTTGCTTGCGAAGTTATTAGATGAACTTGATATCGACAAAGTCATTGTGGTTGGTCATTCCCTTGGCGGATCGACGGCAGCAGCTTTTGCGGTTAATCACCCTGAGAAAGTTGCCGGTTTGGTTTTTCTTGCGCCAGCTACCCATCCTTGGCCAAATAGAGATTTAAGCTGGCATTATGATGTGGCCAACTTTCCCGTAGTTGGCGGCGCTTTTTCACAATTGTTTGCAGTGCCGTTCGGCCAATTGCTGTATGAAGATGGCGTTCGCAGTGTTTTCAAACCGCAGCCGATCCCTGAGGATTACATTGAAACAGCGGATACAAAACTGATTTTGAGGCGTGCTAATTTCCAATATAATGCTGAAGATGTTGGCGCATTATATGATGCCGTGGCTGAAATTGCGCTGCGTTATCCTGAAATAAAAGTGCCGACGTCGATTCTCACAGGCGATCAGGATGATGTTGTGTTGGCAGATATTCACTCGAAAGGTTTGGAGCAGGATATAAAAGGCTCGAAGCTTGTTTGGCTAAAAGGCGAGGGGCATATGCCAGCTTGGACAAATCCTGACACCGTTATTCGCGAAATTGAACGGGTAAGCGCTGAAGCGAAACTAGCTAACTAATATAGCTGCTGTTTATTGTTCCTGAGAACTGGACTGGCCGTCTTCGGTTAAGCGAACCATCCAGCTGTCACGGTTGTCTGTATCGATTTCGAAAAATCCGGTTTTTTGATAGCCGCGCTCAAAACACTCTTCAACACCGTCGATTTTAAATTCCTGATTGGTGGTGCACATAAAAATGTCACCGCGCCATTGTCCGCCTCGGTCCGCATCTTCCGCATAGATATAATAAAACCGTGAGTTCAGCTCGCCTTGCAAAATTGATGCGCAGGTTTCGCCCGGTAATTGCCACCAACCCTCGGTCTTCCATTCACCTGAAACAGAATATCCCAAAGAAACGCCAACAAGGCTTTTGGTGTCATTGCAGACGCGAAAGTCAGCCTTTGCCTCTGATGCAATTCCACCCAGAGATAAAAAGGTGAGCAGTGAAAATAATGCAGCTTTCAAAAGCCAGGTTCCTTTGGAAACGGTTTAAGACGGAATTTACCGAATCATAGGTGATTTTTTGCCGAGCTGACGCTTGAAGTCAACGCATCAAACGATAACTCCTGTTTCTGATAGAAAGACCAAATGGCAATTTCGTGGCGCATTTGGCTCATGAACTCAGTTTTTTGACGTCTTGTCAGCTATCTTGTCTGATCGTGGACGGGCATACCAAACCCCAAACAATATCAGGCTTCCGCCCAAAAGCTGAAGCGGTCCGAGTTTTTCCTGGAATACAGCCCAGCCGAAGATGGCCGCAACAATTGCTTCAACGAAGATAACCAAAGACGAGAAAGCCGCGGAAAGTGAACCAAGCGCTACCGCTAACAGGCCTTGGCCTCCCGCATGGCTGACAATGCCCAAAGCGGCCAAAGAGCTTGCGCCTGTGATCGTATCAGGGATCATTTTATCTGCTGCTGCTATTGCAACGATAAACAGTACAAGGCTGGTGATTATTGTGGTCAGAAAAGTGACTTCGCCTCCTTTGCGGCTGCGCCTTGCCACCCGGATGGCCAGAAAATAAAGCCCGAAGAATATTGACGTAATAAAGCCGAAAATATCCCCGGCAATTCGCTCTGGAGCAACGCGAAAGCTGGAGCCGACCAAGAGCGTTGCCCCAGCAAGGCAAAAAATCAAACCGAAATAGGTTTTCTTGGAAACCTCTTCGCCAATAAATGCGCGGGAAAACAAAACCACCCATACAGGAGCAAGGGTCGCCATGAGGGTTGCGTTGGCCATGGTGGTTTTCATGATCGCCAAATGCCAGAAAATCAGGTCACCGGAAAAGAATATACCAGCAAGTAAAATTGGTTTGTCTAATTTCCATCGGATGGTTCTGCCAGATTTTTTGGTTTCTAAATAAGCCCAGATAAATAGAATCGGCAAAGCTAGAAATACGCGCCAAAAAGCACTTGCGAACGGGCCGACTTCTGCAAGGCGAACAAAGACAGGCGAGATGCCCATGGCGGATGCACCCATCAGCAACAGGATAAATGCCACTGGTAGTGAAAGGTCACTTTGGGGAAGTGCAGACGTTAAATGTGGTTGGTGTTTTGCCATCACTCTATTCGATCCATTATATTAAAGTGCTGGTACTCCTTTGTGAACCTCACTGCAATACTCTGTCAGTTCGCGACCTTAGGCTCATGGGACCAATGGATTTGGAAAAATTGTTTTTCATTTCATTGGGAATCATTCAATGGGTAGTTTATTGTCTAAATGAGATTGAAAAGCTGATTTGCTTTGCCCATAACCGTTGGAAGAATTGAAAGGGCGTTTCATTTGCTTTTGATGAAAAACGCTTTCGAATATTAAATACGAGGATAATCATCATGGATGAAAAGACACAAATTGAGTTGGAAGCCGCCGCGTTTCGCCGTTTGCGCGATCATTTGCAAAAGCGGACAGATGTTCAAAACATCGACATGATGAACCTAGCTGGTTTTTGCCGAAACTGCCTTTCAAACTGGTATCAGGATGCAGCTGGCGAAAAAGGCATTGAAATTGACAAAGCTGCTGCGCGTGAATTGGTTTATGGCATGCCTTATGAAGAATGGCGGGCGAAATACCAGACAGAAGCAACGGCCGAGCAAATGGCAAAACTCAAAGACAGCCATCAGGGCCATTAAAACCAATCACCCCAATTGCCTCGCATGGCACGAACTCAATGATAGTTGCGTTTTAGCAGCCACACTAATTACATTTCAGGAGAATTAAATGGTCGATAATATGGTTGCAAAGGATCAGCTTCGTTCAATCGTGGAGCGGATTGAACGTTTGGAAGAAGAGAAAAAAGCGATTGCGGATGATATTCGTGATGTTTATGGCGAAGCGAAAGCCAATGGCTTTGACACTAAAGTTCTGCGGCAAGTGGTTGGTCTTCGCAAAAAAGATTTGTCTGAGCGCGAAGAGCAAGATGCAATTCGCGATTTGTATCTGAGCGCTTTGGGCATGTTGCCAGATTTCGAGCCGGCAGGCGACGTTGAATAAATGCGAAATTAAACATGCTCGTGGATTGTTTAAGAGATCTACGACAAATCGTTTTACGCCTCATGCTTTTATAAAGGTGTGAGGCGTTTTTTTGTAAATCAGAGTTGAAGATACTTATTGGATTTGGAGTCTGGCAAAGCGCATGGCTGTAACAGCCTTGCCTTTGAAGTTATTCTTGCCTGGACCAAATAGCTGCGGTGTGAAGCTTTGAACCAGAATAACGCCTGGAACCTGACGGATTACATTTCTACCATAAGCAGGCGCTTGAACATCAGCTAGGTCTGCAATGGTGGTTTCAGATGAAAGCGCCCATTTGCCAATGCTAGATGTGTTCTCCTGCGGAGCAGATAGACTATCGAGTGAAATGGTGCGCTGGGCCAATGCTGGTTCCGCCTGTTTGGCAGGCTCTGCGACTACAGCAGTTTCAACCGCCGGTATTTGTTCGATTTTCGGATTGCGGATAGGCAGCGGAAGGCTCGCCAAAACGATTGGTGTTGTTTCTGCTGTTTTCTGCAGTTCAGCAATTACGGTTTCAGACGATGGTTCTGTCTTCGCCAATGGGTTTTGAAGGGGCGTTGCAATTTTACCGGTGGATTTAGTCTCAGGTTCAATGCCAAGCGGTGCAACTGGCTCGGACATCACGTTTTGAGCTGTCGTGGATTCAACTGGGTTTTTTAATGGAACTGGAATTGATGCGGTGGAAACCGGAAGGCCATCTGTCTCTAGGGCTGCGAGTGTGATGTCACCATTGTTTGCAGGTTGTGCATCCAAGGCCAAAGTTGTTGTCGTAGGACGAGCCGCAGCGCGTAGGTCTTCTATTTCTTGCGGGCTGAAGACAGCGATATTTGTGCCAACATTGTTGACAGGTGTTGGTGCAACCAATGCCAATTCACTTGTTTGTGTCTCAGGCGCTTGTTCTGTTTCTAAAGCAGCCAATACAGTTTCAGCAGCTAACTGTGGACGTCTTTGTGGAACTGGAATGCTCAAGCTGGCAAGAACGGTTTCTTGGGTGTCTTCAATAACTGGCTCAACAGGAATTTCAACTTCCGGTTCAGATGGTGTTCCGACAGCTGCAGTTGCAATGGCAATTTCGCTGCCAGTTGAAAGATTTTCACCGCGAGGTGCTAAGGTTGGAACCGGGATTGTGGAAGGAAGGGATGCAAATTGGGTTCCCGTTTCTACTGCAGGCTCAGGCGTTGGTTCTGGAGCAGGGGCTGGCGCTGCAACTTTGGTTGTGGCTGTAACAGCACGTGGTGCTGGCGCTGTATTATTTTCTTCGTCATCTGCTTCATCATCCTTTGTCCCTTGGGCGAGACGCTGGAAGAAGTTTAGTTGTTTCGAAGTTGGCTTGCCTTCAGGTACAAGCTTGCCTGAAGCAGAACGCGCATTATAGGCCGCCACTGCTTGTTCATATCTGGCTAATGGCTTTCCATCAGTAGGAACATGCATGGTTTTTCCATCTGGAAATACTGAAACCAGCTCTTTTCTAGACATACGTGGCCAATGGCGAACACTGCCCACGTCCAAATGTACGAACGGAGATCCGGAAGTTGGGTAATAACCAACGCCGCCAACTTGCAGCTTCAGGCCGATATCGCGTAATTTTTTCAACTTTACGTCAGGAAGATAGAAATCAAGTGCTTTGCCCAAAGTGTGCTGGCTGTTTTTAGCAACGCCGCGGCCACGCTTGCGAAGCAAGTTATTAGAGGCAGGCGACCTATAGCCGGAAATGACAGTGATATAGCCTTTTGAACCACTTTGGCGATAGGCTTCCCAAACAAGATCAAGAAGCTTTGGATCCATTTTCGTTGGCTCGTTCCGACGCCAGTCGCGCAAATGCCAATTAACTTTTTTCAGACCCGAGGCGAGATATCTGCCATTCTTTTTGTAGATGATCTCGGCCTTCTCTCCGGTGTGGATGTAATAAAGCTTAAGGCTTTTAGTCTGGGCGGAAGCAAGGGTTGAATTGGCGATAAAACCGGATAGCAATATGACAAGCCAAAACACGACCCGCAGGGTCGTCATAAATGGTCGCGCCAAGTTAAATCTGAGGGGATCACTTCCCAATGCCAATCCTGCCAATATTATTATTTTCAATCCCGACCATCTATAATCAAAGATGGTTAACAGTTCCTAACAACCATAAAAATACGGTCTTTAAATGGCAATCAGATAATGTCCAATGGTTATGGTTTATCAAAAGTAAATAATGTTTGGTTCACAGGCTTCAATTGGGTTTGGAAAAGCTCAGTTGGATGCGTTTTCTGGTTCGGCTTCGTTTTGGTCGGTGTCGATCTGATGTTCTTTCATCTTGCGGTATAAAGTGGACCGACCAATGGCAAGCCTCCGCGCAATTTCAGACATACGACCATTATAGATTTCGATGGCAAAACGGATAGCTTCCCCTTCAATCTCTTCAAGTGTTTTGACCTGACCTTCCGCCGAGATTAGGCGCACCATGCCAAAATCGCCAGTCGCATTTGCCGTTTCTGAAAGAGTTGGCTGCATAGCAAACTCCGACCCTCTTGATGGAACCGGCTCGTCTGGGGTTTGCAATAGCGGTGCTGCAACTGATTGAATATTCTCGGAAGCTGTTTGATCCGGTAAGGTCGCTTGTAGATCAAAGTCCGGCAATTGAGAAACGATTTGAGGGAATTCATCGATGCTGAGCTCTTCGCCCTCGCACAATATCATAGCCCTGAAAATGGCATTTTCCAATTCACGGATATTGCCTGGCCAGTCATATGCAATCAATGTCTGCAATACGAGCGGTTGGATTGCACTGATGTTTTTACGGTTTTCTTCGCGGGCAATCTTTTTAACAAAATGATAGATCAAAGGTTCTATATCATCGTGGCGCTCACGCAATGGTGGTAAGGTCATGGGTAATACATTCAAGCGGTAATAAAGATCTTCGCGGAAGCGACCTGCTTTGACTTCATCCAGTAATCTTCGATTAGTAGCGCTGACAAAGCGGACATCAATCTTGACCGACTTTTTTGCGCCAACTGGATCAATCTCGCCTTCTTGGATAGCCCGCAGCATTTTTACCTGAAGCTCCAATGGCAGTTCACCAATTTCATCAAGGAACAGTGTGCCACCAGTAGCCTCTTCGAATTTCCCTATATGTTTGTCACTGGCGCCGGTAAAGGCACCTTTTTCATGACCAAACAAAAGGCTCTCGATCAGGTTCTCTGGCAAAGCACCGCAGTTGACCGTGACCATTGGCTTACCAGCACGCGCCGAGGTTCCGTGGATCGCTTTTGCGACCAGCTCTTTACCAACGCCGGATTCGCCTTCAATCAGAACAGGAATATTGGATGCTGACGCTTTTCGGCCCATGGCAATGATCGGTGCCATGGTCGCAGACTTGGTCACAATATCATCAAATGTGAATGCATTTTTGGTTTTTGGCCGCTGTTTTTCCGGAGTGCTGGCAATTTTTTGAAATTTGAGTGCGCGCTCCAAAGCGCTGGTCAAGCGGTCTGGTGCTACCGGCTTTACAACAAAGTCAAAAGCGCCTTCACGCATGGCATTAACCACGGTCTCAATGCCACCTTGGGCCGTTTGCACAATTACAGGCGGAGGCGCAGTTAACTGATTAATGTGCTGCATGACCGCCATACCATCCATGCCAGGCATAATGAGATCCAGAATGACTGCGGATATCTGGCATTCATTCGATGACAAATGGGCCAAGGCTTCATTCCCATCAGATGCTTTGATGGCATTATATCCAGCTTTTAAAACTGCCGCTTCAAGCAATCTGCGTTGGACGGGATCATCATCAACCACCAAAATTGTATGTTTCAAACTGAACCTCTTTCCTTAGCCAGCAGTCTGCTGGTTTGGTTCCAACTACCCAATATTATGGGTTTCTGATTTTACCCATTGCTCTTAACGCACAGCTTGATACCCTACCAAAGTGTGCATTATTGTCTCAATTCTGGACGTTTGTACCATTGCTGCCTAAATAGGCGCTTAAGTGAGATGGTGAATCTTGGTTTTCACTATTACTTAAAATTATAAATATTTTGGTTAGGGGCTATCCAAACTCATGCAATTCAGCGATCGCACATCCGTTTTTTCTTTCAACCACCGAAATGCTTTTGGTCCAGCAGAACAGGGTCATGTTGGCAGTTCGCAGCAGGACGATAAAAATGCCGATTTGCCTCAATGGCAATTGGAAGACCTCTATCCATCCATGGATAGCAAAGAATATCAGACCGATATTGCGGCCTGTAAGGAATTGTCCGAGCGGTTTCAAAAATCTTACATGGGTAAACTTGAAGCGCTAGTGGTGGATGATCCTGCTGCACTTGGTGCAGCAATTTCAGAATATGAAAATATCGAAGAAAAGATGGGCCGGATAATGTCCTATGCCGGTTTGGTCTATACGGGTGATACTACTGACCCAACCAAGGCAAAGTTCTACGGTGATGCTCAAGAAAAAATAACCGATGCAAGCGGCCATCTTTTGTTTTTCACGCTTGAGCTAAACCGCATTGAAGAAACGGTTTTGAACGATGCGATGCAAGCGACCGAAAGCCTTGCCTATTATCGGCCCTGGTTGGACAATCTGCGCAAAGACAGGCCCTATCAACTCGATGAAAAGATCGAACAACTATTCTTGGAAAAATCGATATCGGGTCGATCCGCGTGGAACCGTCTCTTTGATGAAACCATGGCTTCTCTTCGTTTTAAAATCGGCGATGAAGAACTTACAGTCGAACCTACCCTAAAGAATTTGACCGATGCGGATCGCTCTACGCGCAAAGAAGCTGCGGAGGAAATAGGACGTGTGCTTTCGGAAAACAGCCGCGTTTTCACATTGATCACCAATACTTTGGCAAAAGACAAAGAAATATCTGACCGTTGGCGTGGTTTTACCGATGTGGCCCATTCACGGCATTTGGCCAATAGAATAGAGCCTGAGGTGGTTGATGCCTTAGTCGCTGCTGTGGAGCAGTCTTTCCCGCAAACATCGCATCGATATTATAAGATGAAAGCCAAATGGCTTGGCTTGGAAAAACTGGAGCAGTGGGATCGCAATGCTCCTTTACCAAGCTCTGATGAAAAGTCGATTGATTGGCTTGATGCGAAAAAGATTGTTCTAAATGCTTATTCAGGCTTTTCACTGGAAATGGCAGAAATTGCTGATCGGTTTTTTGAAAATAACTGGATTGATGCACAGGTTCGGCCCGGTAAATCTCCGGGCGCCTTTGCCCATCCCACAGTGCCAAGTGTGCACCCTTATGTGATGATAAATTATATGGGTAAGCCACGTGATGTGATGACACTTGCCCATGAACTTGGCCATGGTGTTCATCAGGTGCTTGCGGCTGATCAGGGTTTGTTGATGTCACAGACACCTTTGACGCTGGCTGAAACGGCAAGTGTATTTGGCGAGATGCTAACTTTTAGATCGCTGCTTTCTAAGGCTAAAAGCCTGGAAGAGCGTAAAGCAATGCTGGCTCGCAAGGTCGAAGACATGATCAATACGGTCGTGCGTCAAATCGCGTTTTATATGTTTGAACGCAAGGTTCACGAAGCCCGCAAGGATGGAGAGCTAACCAGCGAACAATTGAATACATTTTGGCTTGAGGTTCAAAAAACTAGCCTAGGACCTGTTTTCAATTATGATGAAAGCTATGGCTCTTACTGGGGATATATCCCACATTTCATACATTCGCCATTTTATGTGTATGCCTATGCATTTGGTGACTGCCTCGTGAACTCGCTTTATGCAGTTTATGAAAATGCGGAAGCGGGTTTTCAGGGTCGTTATTTCGAGTTGCTGAAGGCCGGAGGCACAAAGCACCACAGTGAACTGCTAAAGCCTTTTGGACTTGATGCAACGGATCCGAAATTCTGGACACAGGGTATATCCCTGATTTCGGGACTGATTGATGAGCTGGAAGAAATTGAAAAAGAGCTGGCAGCCGTTTAGGTTGTTTGAAAGTTCCAAGAATAAACGAGGATTATTGTTATGCGTAAACAGAAAACAAGATTTAACCGCACATTTCCGATCGGAGCGATGTTGGTTATCGGTGCGGTTGCACTTTCGGGGTGTCAAACAAAAGATGAGAAAATCGATCCAATCGCTGGCGGCGGTGGACTGACGGGAAAATGGATATCTTCTGATAATGTATTTTCTGCACAGCTGGATAACGGGAACTTTTTCTCGACAGCCAATGATACGGGCGAAGTGTTATCTCAGGGAACTTATGTGGTTATTTCTGCCAAAGAAATTCAGATGAAATGGCGCGGAAATTTAAGCCAACAAGAAAACTCAGCCAATTGCCAACGCGAGGGGGTTGGGGTTCTGGTTTGTACGGACCTTGCTGGTAAAGGCTTTACGTTGCGAAAAGCCACTGCAGCCAGCTGATATTTGCGTAAGCGAGTTTGTTATTTAGTATTAATTGGTGGGACTTTTGCTTAGTGGTATTGCAGAAAACCAGCTATTTGTGTATCGAAGTCGCATAAAAGAAGACCATGCGTGGCGAGGGCCAATCGCTGATTACGATGAGGGAATTAAAATGGCGAAAACTGCTTCCAAAACCAAAAAGACTGCCGCTGTGAGCGATAATGCAATGGATTATAGCGAGCACGACAAAACATATGATCTGTTTCTTTGGTTGTCTAAGTGGACTGTCGTTGGGTGTGTAGCTCTTTTGATTGCGATGATGATCGGATTTTACGCAGGTGGCGGCCTGTTTGGTGGCAGTTTGGTCTTTGTCTTTTTGATGGTGATTGCTTTTTTTCTGATCTAAATTTTTGTTTACGAGTTAGTCAGCTGATATTTCCTGCTTGGAAATTTGTGTTTTTCGAAGTTGCGGCTAAACTAAATTAGCTGCATGCTGTCCTGTGATATGACAGCGTTGTCTGATGTGTTTTGAATCTATTCTTATTGGCTATTGGAGCCAATATCTCGCATCATTGTATTTTCTACTAGGGGGATTTGATGAAGTTATTTGTACCCAAAGAAGCCGCACCAGAAACAAGGGTTGCTGCATCCCCTGATACGGTGAAGCGTCTGATTGCTCTCGGTTTTGATGTGTTCATTGAAAAAGGTGCAGGTGAGTTGTCGCGTGTTACCGATGGGGCTTTTGAAGCTGCTGGCGCAAAAATTGGCAACGCAAAAAGTGGCGCTACAGCAGACGTGGTTTTGAAAATCAATCGTCCTTCGCCGGCTGAAGCCAAATCTTATAAGAAAGGGGCTTTGGTGCTTGCGGCTATGGATCCTCATGGCAATCTCTCCGATCTCAAAGCAATGGGCACCGCTGGCCTTAGTGCATTTGCGATGGAATTTATGCCGCGTATTACGCGCGCTCAATCCATGGATATTTTATCCTCTCAGGCAAACCTTGCCGGATATCAAGCAGTGATTGAAGGTGCTGCGGTATTTGACCGTGCGCTGCCAATGATGATGACTGCGGCTGGAACTGTTCCTGCTGCGAAAGTATTTGTCATGGGTGCCGGCGTTGCAGGGCTTCAGGCAATTGCAACGGCGAAGCGCCTTGGTGCTGTGGTTACTGCTACGGATGTTCGCGCAGCGGCAGCGGAGCAAGTTGCTTCATTGGGCGGCAAATTTATCATGACCGATGCTTTAAAAGATGCATCTGGTGAGGGTGGATATGCCCGTGAACTGACTAAAGAAGAGCAGAAAGCTCAAAGTGAATTGGTGGCTGCACATATTTCGAAGCAAGATATCGTTATCACAACGGCTTTGATTCCCGGACGTCCTGCGCCACGCCTGGTGACGAAGGCTATGACCGACACAATGGCGCCTGGGGCAGTTGTAGTGGATCTGGCTGTGGAGCGAGGCGGTAATGTTGAAGGCGCGCAATTGGGAAAAGTGGTGAAGTCAGGCCCTGTTTCTATAGTTGGTTATGCCAATATGGCTGGACGTATTGCTGCTACAGCATCTCAATTATTTGCGAAAAACCTATATACATTTCTTGAGACCATGGTTGACCAGAAGGCCGGTGCCTTGGCGGTGAATTTGGAAGATGAATTGGTAAAGGCGACACTCTTGACCCATGGCGGCAAGATTGTTCATCCGCTGTTTGCAGCTGATGAAGCAAAGCCAGCTGAGAAAAAACCTGCAGCTAAAAAGGCCGTGGCGAAAAAGACTGCCAGTAAAGGGGAAAGCAAATGAGCGAAGCGACAGAACAGCTTTTAAAGCGAGCGGAAGAGCTGGCGAATAAAGCGACTGAACTTGCTGGTGAGGCGAGTGATATTGCCAAACAAGCAATTGAAACCCTGCAAACATCTGGCGCTGGCGAGGTTGCTACTGCAGCAGCGCAACAAGGTCCTAGCGCATTTATTTTTCAGTTTGCCATTTTTATTCTAGCGATTTTTGTCGGTTACTACGTGGTTTGGGCTGTTACCCCTGCACTTCATACGCCTTTGATGGCGGTAACCAATGCAATTTCATCTGTGATTGTTGTGGGTGCTCTGCTGGGTGTTGGTGTTTCTGCAGCAAGCGGAATGGCAACGACATTTGGATTTGTGGCATTGGTTCTTGCATCAGTTAATATTTTTGGCGGCTTTCTTGTGACCCAGCGTATGTTGGCGATGTACAAGAAAAAGCAGCGTTAAGGGAGCAGCATCATGGAAAATATTACTGCTCTTTTATATCTGGCCTCGGGTGTTCTGTTCATTCTCGCTTTGCGCGGATTGTCCAATCCTGAGACTGCCCGTCAGGGTAATAATTTTGGTATGGCCGGTATGGCAATAGCCATAATTACGACACTGTTCCTAGCAGCGCCCACCTTTGGTGGATGGGTGTTGGTCATTGCCGGTCTTGCGATCGGCGGCGGGTTTGGCGCTTATGTTGCGCGTAAAATTCCAATGACTTCTATGCCGCAATTGGTTGCGGCTTTCCACTCATTGGTCGGTTTGGCGGCGGTCCTTGTTGCTGCTGCGGCGCTTTATGCTCCGGCAAGTTTTGGTATTGGTGAAGTAGGAAGCATTCCAGGCGCCAGCCTGTTTGAAATGTCTCTTGGTGTTGCTATCGGGGCATTGACTTTTACGGGCTCTATTATTGCGTTTGCTAAATTGGATGGACGTATGTCCGGCAAACCAATCCTTTTGCCTGGTCGCCACATGATCAATCTTGGTCTTGCTGCAGCGATTGTCATTCTAACCATTATTTTCTTGCAGACTGAAAGCCATGCGGTCTTTTGGATGGTCACGCTGCTATCGTTTGTACTGGGTGTCTTGATCATTGTTCCAATCGGCGGCGCTGATATGCCCGTGGTCGTTTCCATGCTTAATTCTTACTCTGGATGGGCTGCTGCTGGTATCGGTTTCACACTGGGTAACCTTGCGCTGATTATTACTGGCGCACTTGTTGGCTCTTCTGGTGCGATCTTGTCTTACATCATGTGTAAGGGGATGAACCGCTCTTTCATCTCAGTTATTCTGGGTGGCTTTGGCGGCGAAGATGCTGCAGCTGGCGCAGGTGGTGCGGAAGATGATCGTCCGGTTAAACAAGGCTCTGCTGATGATGCAGCCTTCTTGATGAAGAATTCATCAAAGGTCATCATTGTTCCTGGTTACGGCATGGCGGTTGCTCAAGCTCAACACGCTCTTCGCGAAATGGCGGATAAACTGAAAGCGGAAGGTGTTGAAGTTAAATATGCTATTCATCCGGTTGCTGGACGTATGCCTGGTCATATGAATGTTCTTCTGGCTGAAGCAAATGTGCCTTATGATGAAGTTTTTGAATTGGAAGATATCAATTCTGAATTCTCACAGGCCGATGTTGCTTTTGTTATCGGAGCCAATGACGTTACCAACCCGGCTGCCAAGACAGATAAAACATCTGCCATCTATGGTATGCCGATCCTTGATGTTGAAAATGCTGGAACTGTGCTCTTCATCAAGCGCGGTATGGCGTCTGGTTACGCTGGCGTTCAGAACGAATTGTTCTTCCGCGACAACACCATGATGCTGTTCGCTGATGCGAAGAAGATGGTCGAGAACATCGTCAAAGCATTAGATTAATATTCGACCGGCCATTGTATGTCGGTTATCAGTTATAAAACGTGGGCGGACAGTAATGTTCGCCTATTTTTTTGTGCGCCGAATTTTTGGTAACGCAGGCGTGAACGCCCGTCTGTGGAAAGTCCCCATTAAGTTTGTTACATATTTTGGATGAAACAATGGGTCTGCATCTTTATGCTGGTTACCTTGGCTTCGATGCATGGCATCTTTGAGGCTGCAGGATCCTTGTCCATGATCAAGAATATGCAGCAACCCACGCAGGCTTCCTTGAATTTAGTGAAGAATGCACCTGCCATATGCTGTGAAGACGAAGCAATCGAACTCTCCACTGTTGCATTTCATTGTCCATTAGATGGTAAAATCCTGACAATGGGATTTGAAACAACACCGCGTTCGGGAAAACAGGTACACTTCTCTTGTGATACCTTTTTGCTTGTACCTAATTCTTCCAATACATTTTTTAGACCTCCAATCGTTTGAGTTGAAACAATTTTAGTTTTCCGTGCGTTTACCTTCTGAAACAGGTTTACGCGCACTATCAAATGTGGAGTTTTCAATGATTACTAGAAGGAATGCCCTGATAGGGCTGGCAACTTCTTTGTTTGTGCTGCCGACTGGAGCACAAGCAGCAAAGAAGAAAGCCAATAAATTTGTGCTTGATAGGAAATATGAGCCTCAGACGGTTCGTTTTTCAGGTTATAAAGTTGGCACAATCGTGGTCGATCCACGGAACCATTTTCTCTACCTGACATTGCGTGGTGGCAGAGCCAGGCGTTATGGCGTTGGTGTTGGAAAGGCAGGGCTTGCGTTTAAGGGCAGTGCGCGCATTGCACGAAAAGCGGAATGGCCAAGTTGGACACCAACAGCAAATATGATCCGCAGAAGTCCTGAAAAATATGCAAGATTTGCAGGCGGTGTTCGAGGTGGTCCTGGCAACCCATTGGGCGCTCGTGCGTTGTATTTGTATCGCGGTAATAGAGATACCTATTACCGTATCCACGGAACGACACAGCCTAATTCCATCGGCCGATCAGTTTCCAATGGGTGCATCCGCATGATCAACGATCACGTTATTGATCTATATGAACGTGTTCCTGTGGGAACCACAGTCGTGGTCTTATAAACCAGACGCAATGAATGAGGGTTTAGTGATGAAAACACTAACGAATAAAATGATAACTCGGCGTCAGATTCTCACTGGATCTGCGGTTCTTGCCGGAGCCGCTTTAACTGGCTGCTCAACAACGCAAACACCTATAAAAATGCCCGCTTTTTTGAAAAGGAAAGAGGGTACTGGCATTAATATCGGTTTTTCCAAGTCGGAATTAGCATCTATGTATGGACCAAGAGTTGACGGCGGGTTTACTATTCCAGCTTTAGACTTGAAAAGAGTTGATCCCAAATTTTATCGGCGCCGCGTTGTTTATCCAAGTAGTGAGCGTGTAGGGACTGTGATAGTTGATACTCGAAACTTCTTTCTTTATCTTGTCGAAGGAGACGGATATGCCATGCGCTATGGCGTGGGTTTGGGTAAGCAGGGTTTTGAATGGTCTGGTCGCGCAAACATTACTTGGAAACAGGCTTGGCCAAAATGGACCCCGCCTGATGAAATGATTGAGCGTCGTCCCGAGTTGGAAAAATACAGCGTAAGAAATGGTGGTATGCCGCCCGGGCTCGATAACCCTTTGGGCGCTCGTGCGTTATATATTTTCCAGGATGGGGTGGACACGCTTTACAGAATACACGGTACGCCGGAGTTTTGGACTATCGGCAAAGCGGTTTCTTCGGGCTGCGTGCGGATGATCAATCAAGATGTGATCGATCTGTTTGACCGTGCTAAAACCAATGTACCAATTTTAGTCAGCTGACTTGGAACAATTCTTTTCGAAAAGGGCGGACTTATCCGCCCTTTTTTATATCTGCTTTAGAATCCAAACTTTACCGTGTTCGCGCTGCGCCTTCTTTGGCTGACATCAATGTGGTGTCTAGCTGCGCCGCGCGCTTGAAGGCTTTTTGAGCTTTTGCTTTTTCGCCTTGCTGTTCGAGCGCCAAGCCTTGGGTTACCCATGCTTCAGCATATCGGTTGTTGATGCGTAATGCGCGATTAGCGTCTTCCAAGGCGTTGAAAGCATCACTGATCGCAAGATAGGATACGCCGCGACTGTTATAGGGTTCAGCAGCATCTGCATCTAGCGATATGGCTGTGGTGAAATCTTCAATCGCCAAGTCGTTTTGGTTATTTTGTTGGTAGATCAAACCACGGGAATGGTAGGCGCGTGGGTTCGTTGTACCCAACTGTATTGCGCGCTCAAAGTCGCGAAGAGCCTGTTGAGATTTGCCTGCAAAGCGATAGGCATTTCCGCGCCCGATATAGGCGACATCATATTGGCTATTGATCTTAAGGGCGGTTGAATAATCGTTGATAGCATCAGCCGCGTTTCCAGTTGCCCGGTGAACAAGTGCACGGTTCGCATAGGCCTGATAGAAACGCGGGTTCAATTGAATAGCGCGTGAGAAGTCTGCAAGTGCTTCTCTATTGCGGCCTGCTCTGCCATAGGCAGTGCCTCGCACATTATAGGCTTCAGGAGAATTCGGATTGCGATCAACAACCGATGACAAAGAGGCAAGATTCGTGTTTGAGCCTTGTTCCGGGTCAATAGATATCGCGTTATCGATGGATGAAGTAGTGCAAGCAGACAATAGCACCAATACGCTTAACAAAGCAGCTTTTGTAGTCACAAATTTGAATTTTGAACCAGCAGTATAATTGCCCAGAAGCCCACAATGGCTAAGTTTACCGGATGCATAGGTCATTTATGTGCCGTTCCAATTAATCGATCATAGACGGTTGAGCTTACTTGTAGGATTCCATTTTTCTGAATTTCCATCGCTGGGAGGAAAACAGCAAAAAGGCGGAATTGGTTGAACCATTTCCGCCTCTAATGTCTCAACGCAATATCAGCTTTTGAATAAGAAATGGGCGAAAAAACGACCCTTCTCACAATTAGTACCAATAAAGCAGAATTTCAAAATCACCGAAGCGAATTTGTCCAGCGTGCCTTAACGGCCTTGGATCATACCTTCGCGCTGCAATTTCTTGCGAGCCAATTTACGAGTACGGCGAATTGCTTCAGCCTTCTCGCGCGCACGCTTTACAGATGGTTTTTCGAAGAAATTACGCAATTTCATTTCACGAAACACGCCTTCGCGCTGCAATTTCTTTTTCAAAGCGCGGAGCGCTTGGTCTACATTGTTGTCACGAACGAGTACTTGCACGTTGTCTCCGTTTCCTGTTTTCGGTTTTGGCAATTAAGCCAGTTTTGCGCGTTTCCTAACCAAACCGTTCCACTTTTTGAGTAGAACATCCAGTTATTCGAGCTTTTCAAAGGAAATAATCTCTGTTGCTCGCAACGGAAACCGTCGCCAGATGAGGTCTGATACCAAAATCAGACCAGAATGTCTAGGGTTAGGTTGCGATTTTTAGCGGTTTTGGGCTTCACTTGAGTGGGTTGTAAAATAGCGGACCTAGGGTTCTTTTTCTTTGGTTGAGTGACGAGCATGTGGCTCGATCTTTAACTACTAAGCTGGGTAAAATGTCCCATCTTTCGCCCAGCACGACTTTCGGCCTTTCCGTATAAATGGATCGATACATCAGGCAAAGTTAGCAGCTGCGGCATTTTATTGACGTCATCGCCGATCAAATTCTCCATAACACAATCAGAATGGCGGGTTGGATCAGCCAAAGGCCAGCCGCTAACGGCTCGGACATGCTGCTCAAACTGGGATGCGGCGCATGCTGCCTCAGTCCAATGTCCAGAATTATGAACGCGAGGGGCTATTTCATTCACAATCAGATCGCCCGTTGGCGTTACAAAAAACTCAACGCCCATTACACCAATATAATCGAGTGCCGTGACAATCTTTTCTGCAATCCTAACTGCCGCATTCCGCGTTTCCGGAGTGATATTAGCAGGGAGTGTTGAGGTATGAAGAATGCCGTTTGTATGGGCATTTTCCGCCGGATCATAACAGCGGATATCTCCATTTGTTGAGCGCCCAACGATGATTGAAATTTCTCTCGAGAAAGTAACGAACCCTTCGAGTATGGAAGGATTTCTGCCTAGCGCATCAAAAGCAGCCGATATGTCTGCACTTTTTGCTTGTTTTGATAGTCGCGACTGGCCTTTACCATCATAGCCGAAGCGCCGTGTCTTCAAGATCGCATCACTTCCAAACCTATCCAAACCCTGTTTGATATCTTCAATAGTATCAACACGATAGTAAGGCGCAGTTGCAATTCCTAGATCATTGATGAACTGTTTTTCTGTCAAACGGTCCTGGCTTTTTTCCAAAGCCAGTGGATTTGGACGGAGCAAAGTATTTTCCTTGAGAAAATTAACTGCATCGAGAGGAATATTCTCAAATTCCCAAGTGATTACTTTGCAGCTTTTCACTAATTCTTTGAGAGCAGCAGGGTCATCATAGGGCGCACAAATAGTCTGGACCGCAACTTCGCTAGCGGGGCAATCTTTTCCCGGCTCTAATATGATTGTCTTGAGACCTAGTTTTGCTGCCGCCATTGCCAGCATACGACCCAATTGACCTCCGCCAATGATGCCGATGGTATCGCCAGGGTTTAAGGGCTCAAAATCGCTATTTGTCATGGTCAAGTATCGTCTTTCGGCGTTTCAGCCACGCTTGTAGTTTGCTTCTTACGCCAAGCATCCAAAGCTACATGAACTTTAGGATCTTGAAGAGAAATCACCGAAGCGGCCAGAAGCGCAGCATTCACAGCCCCAGCTTTGCCAATGGCCAAAGTTCCAACCGGAATACCTGCTGGCATTTGGACGATTGATAAAAGACTGTCTTGGCCGGAAAGCGCCTTTGATTGCACTGGAACGCCAAAAACGGGCAGGCTGGTCATGGATGCGGTCATCCCCGGCAAGTGGGCTGCACCGCCAGCGCCAGCGATAATTACCTGATATCCCTTGTCGCGGGCAGATTTTGAAAAGCTGACCAATCTGTCTGGCGTTCTATGGGCCGAGATTATTAAACTGTCATAGGAAATATTCAGCGAATCCAAAGTGTCTGCAGCATTTTTCATGGTTTCCCAGTCAGATTGACTGCCCATAATAATGGCGACTTGTTTGGTATCGTTTTTGTTATTGGTCGATTGTTTCGAAGCCATGGCTTGACCCATATTTTTTGTTGTTGTTAGCGCAATCACGCAATAATGTCTGGCATGACAACAGAGTGAAGCTTTGTGATTTGATCTTTTAGAGACAGTTTCTTTTTCTTGAAGCGTTGAATGGCTATGGCATTTGCCCCTGTCTTTATAAGTGCATCAATTGCCAGATCAATGTCAGCGTGTTCAATTTGTAATTTTGCCAATTGAACACGCAATTCTGTCAGGTCTTGGTCGGCCATTACACTACCCCGATATACGATCTTTAACAGCCTTTAAGGCGATTATCGGGATAAGAACAACCCGAAAATAGAAGTTGGAGTTGTTCCTAACAGAAAAGCCGCATTCAGCAAACAATCAATCATGATGAAGTTTTAACCCGACAAACATCTTTGGCGGGTTTGCCTTTTGAACAACAACCTTGCCATGGACAAGGCAAATAAAGTGTGATTCACTTGCTTGGTTAAACGCTAACATGGAGGACGCAAATGACACTTGTTTCGCATCTCGATCAGTTGAAACAGAAGCACCATAATTTGGACCAACAATTGGAAGACGCAAGAAAACATCCCAGTGTCAGCGACCAGGAAATAGCCGAGCTCAAGCGCCAGAAACTTCTGCTAAAAGAGAAAATAGACAAAGTGAAACTTTGATTTTTTGTACCAATACAATTTCTAACTAGGTTTGGCGGACTTAATTATTACGTTCCATTAGATTAAAGCTAAAAGAGCAGGTCTGCCATCCCATATCAATTTGCAACCAATGATCAACATGATCATATAGGTGAAGCGATAGAAGAAATTCTGACTAATTTTTTTGACCAGCACGACGCCCGTTAAAACACCTACGACGGCGATTGGTAACAGGCTGGCGGATGTAGCCAAATTGTCAGAAGTAAATTGACCCAAAAAGAAATAAGGTATTACCTTCAATGTGTTAATAGACGCAAAGAAGATAACCGAAGTTCCTGCAAATAGCATTTTCTCCATTTTTAACGGTACGGTATATGCCTGATATGGCGGCGCGCCCGCATGAGCAATGAAGCTGGTGAAACCGGCAAAACATCCCCAAAAACTGGCTGCAAATAAATTGGGTGTGTTTGCATTGCGTTTTAGGAGATCTTTGGTGATTTGATTTGCGGCAAATAGCAAAGAAATCGCCCCGACAATGATCCTTATCCAGCCATCGGAAACCATACTGGCTGTTGCCCAACCCAGCAAAATGCCGATACATGCCGCTGGAACCATTATTTTTATGATCGCCCAGTCTACAATGCCTCGATAATTATAAAGGCTAATTGCATCCATCAGGAGCAGGACGGGTAAAAGTATTGCGGCTGCTTGAACCGGAGAAATCACAAGCGTTAGCAATGGTGTCCCAAGCATTGATAAGCCGCCGCCAAAGCCTCCCTTGGATAAGCCAACTAGAAATACAGCAGGGATCGCTATGGCAAAAAAAGCAGGGCCGAACTGCAACAAATCGCTTAACAAATTGAGGTCCTTTTGCTTGCTTGCCCTTGAAGGGCGGGTTAGGAAGTTGCGTTGATGCCTGAACCGTAAAAATGGTGTTATCAACTAATCTATAAGCAGTTGGTCGGTCGGACCATTGCCTAAATTCTGATTTGCAACAACTGCAATTTTTTCCGAGCACACATCAATGTCTAAAAACAAAAAAAAGACTCTCCCTTATGAAGATCGTTGCCGTTTGGTATTGATCATTCCCACCACGCCCGATGCATCAAATTTGACAAGCGATGCTTTGTCCGGGGGAGATGTGGCCAGCATCATCATTCCCATGGGCGCTATGGAGTTAGGTGAGTATCAAGACCATGTTGAACGCATTACGTTGGTTGCCCAGGAAAAAGATGTTGCAGTTATTATTGAAAGTGACAGCCAGGTGATGGGGCGAAGCGGAGCGGATGGCATGTTTATCCCATCAGGATTAGAAGCACTAAAAGATGCTGTTGCTCGTTTTTCGCCAAAAAGATTGGTAGGATATGGTGGAATCAAAACGCGGCACCAAACAATGGAAGCGGCGGAGTTTAATCCTGATTTTCTATTTTTTGGAAAAGTAGATGGCGATATTAGACCTGAAGCGCATCCAAAGAATATGAAACTTGGAAGCTGGTGCGCCCAAGTTATGCGAATATCAGCAATCGTGATGGGTGGTTCAAAGTTGGAAAGCGTAGTTGAAGTGGCGCAAAGCGGTGCAGAGTTTGTAGCATTATCTTTGGGCGTATTTTCTTTCCCTGAAGGGGCGGGTGCTGCCGTTGCAAAAGCCAATGAATTGTTGGACGCACATGCTCCCAAGTTTAGTGATGATGAATAGAATTAGTAAACATACAGCCTCTCTAATCCTAGCTGTTAGTCTGGGATTCGTCTTTGCTTCTTTTGCGTTGGCTCAAGAGGTCAAAAAAGACAGCGGTAACGGGCAAGAACCGGCATCCATAAAAGATCGTTTGATCGGAGAAAATGAAGCTCCCAATGCTGATCTTGCTTATGGAGCTTATCAACGGGGATATTACCTGACGGCGTTTGCGTTAGCTTTGCCAAAAGCCCAGATGGGTGACCCAAAAGCTCAAACATTGATCGCTGAATTATATGACAAGGGCTTAGGTGTTGCGCGTGATCCCAAAGAAGCGACTGCATGGTATGGTATTGCATCCAAAAACAACGATCGGGAAGCGCAGTTCGGCTATGCGGTGAAACTTCTTGAGGGTAAATATGTCGACAAAAATCCGGCAGAAGCAAAGCGACTTTTGAAACTGGCAGCTGATTCAGGCCATGCCACGGCGGCATTTAATTATGCCCAGTTTATCGCAGATGAACAACCGACAACGGCTGGTATAAAAGAAGCTTTGCCCTATTTTGAGATGGCAGCAGAAAACAGAGTTGCAGATGCATATTATGCTTTGGCGCAAATTTATCGGTCAGGAAAACTGAACGGGTATCCTGAAAATAAAATTGCGCAAGACTGGCTTTTATTGGCTGCAAAAGCCGGGATAGACACAGCTCAGGTAGAATTGGCCATTTGGCTTGCTAATGGAACAGCTGGGACCAAAGAGCCGAAAATTGCTTTTGCCTGGATGTTGCGGGCAGCAAATAGTGGCAATGTGATTGCGCGAAACAGGCTGGCTAAAATGTATGTCAGTGGTTTGGGCACCAAATATGATCCGGTTCAAGCAGCAAAGTGGCATATTCTTGCGCAGCGGGCCGGGCTCAACGACAATGACCTTGATGATTTTATCAATTCTATCGATCGCGAATTGCTGGCAAAAGCGCTTGATGAAGCCAACGGGTTCACATCAGGCAGGGGCTGATAAGCGCCGGAATTTTACCCTTCGAAATGGACAGGACTTGCAACACGGCTTCAATTGTGTTCATGGAAGCTGAAAATATTGGCGCGCAACATACAAAAACGCACTGATCTTCAATTTTTCTACAATCGGATGAAATCATGAAAATTAATGGTAACCAGATAAAGCCTGGTAACGTGCTGGAACATAATGGATCCCTGTGGGCTGTTGTTAAAACCGACCATGTGAAGCCAGGTAAAGGCGGAGCCTTTGCGCAAATCGAAATGAAAAATCTGCTAAACGGTTCAAAACTCAATGAACGTTTCAGAGCTACTGAATCTGTTGAAAAGGTTCGTCTTGAGCAGAAAGACTTTCAATTCTTGTATGAGCAAGGTGACGCTCTGGTCTTCATGGATGAAGAATCTTATGAGCAGCTTGAATTGCAAAAAGAGTTTGTTGGCGAACGCGCGGCATTTCTTCAAGATGGCATGAAAGTTACCGTTGAATTGCATGAAGAAAAGCCGATTGGCATCAAGCTGCCTGATTATGTCACGCTTGAGGTTATGGAAGCTGAGCCTGTAATCAAAGGGCAGACAGCTACGTCTTCTTATAAACCTGCAATGCTTGATAATGGTGTTCGTTGCATGGTTCCACCGTTCATTGCTGTTGGCGAAAAGATTATCGTTGATACCGCAGAAATTATTTATGTACGCCGGGCTGACTAATCGCCTGACCGCATTTTACTCGATATGAAAAGGAGAGGGCATGGCCCGCTCAGCACTTCTTAACGTAATGGTTCAAGCTGCAATGAAGGCGGGACGTAAACTCTCGCGTGATTTTGGCGAAGTTGAAAGTCTCCAGGTCTCTGTGAAAGGTCCAGGTGACTTTGTTACTAATGCTGACAAAGAAGCAGAGAAAATCATTTATCAGGAATTGTCGAAGGCTCGCCCCGAGATCGGATTTTTGATGGAAGAGGGCGGCGTGATCAAAGGCAAGGATCCGCAAAACAGATGGATTGTTGATCCAGTTGATGGCACCACCAATTTTATGCACTCAATTCCAATTTTTGGAATTTCTATCGCGCTCGAGCGCGAAGGCCAGATTGTTGCCGGTGTTGTTTATAATCCAGCTATGGACGAGCTTTATACGGCAGAAAAAGGCAAAGGCGCATTTATGAATGATCGTCGCTTGCGTGTTGCCAATCGCAAAGAAATGCTGGAAAGCGTTTTCACGACTGGTATTCCTCATCTCGGCCGCCCGGCCCATAAAGATTTTTTGGAACAACAGCGCAAAGTCATGCTGAATTCAGCAGGGATTCGCAGGTTTGGCGCAGCCTCTCTTGATCTTTGTTATGTTGCTGCTGGTCGGGTGGATGGATTTTGGGAAACCGGCCTTCAGCCATGGGATATGGCGGCTGGTATCATCATGGTTCGTGAAGCAGGTGGATATGTGACCGATCTTGATGATGGTCATGACATGTTCGGCACAACTACGATTATTGCCGGGAATGAAACCATCCGCAAAAAACTCTTGGCGACCTTAAAGGCTTAACGTAGCTTTATTGCTTGCAGCGCTGAGCTTTTTTTGGGTTTGTGGTTCCCTTTCGTTATTTCTCTGTGTAGATTTCATGCAAATTCGGTGATTGGCCTATGCCACGCCGTGAAGAAGCGTATCTGGAGGAAGATGCAAGGTGGCGAAAGCGTTCGATCCGTATAAATTCACCAGTCCAAGACTTTTCTTGATGTCGATGGTGATCTTTTTGATCATCGTCGGCTTTTTGGTGGCTGTTCTCTATCGGCAAATTGCCGTTAACTTCATGACCAATCCCGGCCTTAATGGGCTGATTGTAGTGGTGTTGGCATTTGGTATTTTATTGGCGATTGCCCAAGTGGTTCGCTTGATGCCCGAAGTGACTTGGGCAAACTCTTTCCGGCAAGGTGAGGAATTTGAAGGGCGCAGAGACCCTGTGTTGCTTGCGCCCATGCGTGCGCTGTTAGGCGATACCAGTCTCAATATGTCGCTCAATACCAATGTGATGCGCTCCATTCTGGACTCGATTGGAAACCGCCTTGATGATCTGCGCGATATCACCCGATATCTTATTGGTCTTCTGGTTTTCCTTGGTCTGCTTGGAACTTTTTGGGGACTTCTGCAAACTATCGGATCCATTGGCAATACCATCCAATCGCTTGATCCTGGATCAGGAAATGCCAATGATATTCTTGATGCCTTGAAATCTGGCTTGAAGGCTCCTTTGGACGGTATGGGAACAGCGTTCTCATCTTCTCTGTTTGGTTTGGCTGGTTCTTTGGTTTTGGGCTTTTTGGACTTGCAGGCAGGTCGGGCGCAAACACGTTTTTATACAGAATTGGAAAACTGGCTGTCCTCTATCACTGACCTTAATGCGGATATTGGCAATATGTCTGGCGCGACCTCAGATGAGGTTCGGACACATCTCGATTCGATCACGCGTAATTTGCAGCAGGGCGAAAGCGGGCCTAGGGCAACAGCTGCCATGGCAAGTTTGGCGGAGAGTATTCAAGGGCTGGTTCAGCATATGCGCGCTGATCAAAAAACGTCCCGCGAAATGACTGCCAAACAGGAGATACAGCAACAAGAATTGCAGGCGACCCTGAACAAGCTCAACGAGTTTTTTGACAAAGCCGCGAAAGGCTAATGCAAAATGGCTTTTGCTAAAAACAGACGGAGAGAAAACCGGGTCGACTATTGGCCGGGATTTGTTGATGCGCTTTCCACACTGCTATTGGCGATCATTTTTCTTTTGTCGGTTTTTGTCATTGCGCAATTTTTGCTCAGTCAGGAAATTTCCGGCAAAGACCAGGTGCTAAATCGCTTGAATTTGCAGATTGATGAATTGACAGATTTGCTGGCGCTCGAGCGCGGAAACCGTCAGGATTTGGAAGACAATCTTGTGAATTTGCAATCCTCGCTCAGCGATACGGAAAGTGAGCGGTCCCGTTTGGCGGAGTTGCTGGCATCAGGCACAGGGGCCTCGTCGCTTGCCAATGAGAAACTCGGTGCGATTACCGAAGAGCTGGATGAAGAAAAGCAGTTGAGCCAAAGAGCGCGCTCGCAAGTCGAATTGCTGAACCAACAGATTTCCGCCCTACGCCGCCAGATTGCCGCCTTGGAAGATGCGCTAGAGGCTTCTGAAAATCAGGATAGGGAAAGCCAAACAAAGATTGCTGATTTGGGCAAGCGGCTTAATGTGGCACTGGCGCAAAGGGTGCAGGAGTTGAACCGGTATCGTTCTGACTTCTTTGGTCGGTTGCGTGAAATTCTTAGTGATCGCTCTGATATTCGTATCGTTGGTGACCGGTTTGTTTTCCAGTCCGAAGTTCTATTCGCCCAAGGTTCAGGTGAATTAAACGACAATGGCAAACAAGACATGCTGAAAGTTGCCGAGGCGCTTTTGCAAATTGGCAACGAGATACCTGACGATATCGCCTGGGTGTTGCGGGTAGATGGCCACACGGACAATGTGCCTGTGTCGGGCAATGGGCGTTTTGCCGATAACTGGGAATTGTCCCAATCGCGGGCGCTGTCAGTGGTGAAATATTTTATATCTCAAGGCATTCCAGCAACGCGTTTGGTTGCGGCCGGATTTGGCGAGTTCCAGCCTTTGGAAGAGGGCGACAGCGAAGAAGCGCGCGGCAAAAACCGCCGTATCGAATTGAAATTGACCGAGAGATAAGTTCTCACTTAGGTCTATCATCCACCTACTTTGGAGTTTTCATGGCTAACAGCGCAGATATTATCATTGTTGGCGGCGGCCTTGCGGGGCTAGTAGCTGCTTGTGAAGCAGCAGGGCGCGGTAAGCGCGTGATCATTGTTGATCAGGAAGGCGAGCAAAATCTTGGCGGACAGGCGTTTTGGTCCCTTGGTGGTTTGTTCATGGTTGATACGCCGGAGCAAAGACGCATGCGGATTAAAGACAGCCGCGAACTAGCCGCATTGGACTGGATGGGATCGGCGCAATTTGACCGGGATGAAGACTATTGGCCGCGCAAAACCGCAGACGCCTATCTGGATTTTGCCAATGGCGAGATGCGCCCATGGCTTCATTCACTGGGTATGCGCTGGTTTCCAATCGTTGGCTGGGCAGAGCGCGGCGGGTCTTTTGCAGATGGCCATGGCAATTCAGTTCCAAGATTTCACATTACCTGGGGAACAGGGCCGGGCGTTTTGAAGCCCTTTGTTGATCGGGCCCGTGAATTTGAAAAACAGGGTTTGATCAGTTTCAAATTTCGCCATCGCGTCACCAAACTCAATAAAAGCGCCAAGCAAATGACAGGCGTCAGCGGCGAGATTTTGGAAGAGACTTCAGTTGAAAGAGGGCAGCAATCATCGCGCGTTGTCACGGGTGATTTCTCGCTCAAAGCCAATCATGTGATTGTTACCTCTGGCGGCATTGGCGGTAATTTTGATTTGGTTCGTAAGAACTGGCCAGTTGATCGCGTCGGCCCTGCGCCCAAAGATCTGATCTCCGGTGTTCCCCATCATGTGGATGGAAAAATGATTGGTATTACTGAAAAGGCTGGCGCTAATCTCATCAATGAAGATCGCATGTGGCACTATGTTGAGGGTATCAAGAACTTTGATCCGATCTGGCCGCACCATGCTATTCGCGTTATTCCCGGGCCTTCATCCTTATGGTTTGATGCAAATGGTAACCGGATGCCTGCGCCTTGTTTGCCTAGCTATGACACTTTGTCGACGCTGAAACATATCCTATCAACGGGCCATGATTATTCATGGTTCATTCTCAATCAGGCTATCATTGAGAAAGAGTTTGCTTTGTCCGGCTCGGAGCAGAACCCTGATTTTACCTCAGGCAGTTGGAGAGAGGTTTTGAAATCCCGTCTTTCAAAAGGGGCAACAGGCCCCGTTGAAGCGTTCAAGGAAAAAGGCGAGGATTTTGTCGTTCGCAATAATCTGGATGATCTGGTTGCGGGTATGAACCAATTGGCAGAAGTGAAATTGGATCCGGCAAAAATCCGCGCGCAAATAGAGGCGCGGGATATGCAGATGAACAATCCCTACACCAAGGATGCGCAGATTATGGCGATCCATTCAGCCCGTAATTATCTCGGTGATAAACTGGTGCGTACGGCAAAGCCGCACAAAATTCTTGATCCTTCAAAGGGCCCGTTGATTGCGGTTAAACTGCATATTCTAACGCGCAAAACTTTGGGCGGTATTCACACCAATCTTGATGGTGAAGTGCTCAATGGCAAGGGTGAGAAAATCGAAGGGCTTTATGCGGCAGGCGAATGCGCAGGCTTTGGCGGCGGCGGCTATCACGGTTACAACGCACTGGAAGGAACGTTTTTAGGCGGCTGTATATTCTCAGGCAGAAATGCGGGAAAAGTTGCTGGGTGAGGTGGAATGCTAACAACAGCTTGGAGACCAACTGAGACCTTCGATTTTCAGATTTGATCGGCGCTCACAGCCTCGGCCCAAACCGGACCTTCATCACAAGGTCAACCGCTGAAGAGCAACTTCTCCATACCAGTCGTTCGCTGCAACTGCAAAAGCGGACCTTTGGGCACCTTGCCCCTTTCATGTAGATGATCGAAAAGGTTTGTACTATTGATTCGGTTGTCATGCGAACGACGACGCCGTTTCTTTTTTGCGTGAGACTAAGAATATTAGTTTTATGGCGTCAGTGCGACGCTTGGCTTTTCTTGTAGAAATGGACACGGAGTTAGATGCCGCGATGAACCCAACCCAAACGTTACCGCCAATTCTCACAACCAAAGAAATTATCGTGGAGTGCTTCGAAAAGGAACATTTTCTGGAAATTGGATTGATCACAGGCTGGACCAGTTATATCCAAAGTCATGACCGATTATTGCGCAGTCTGAGTTGGGGCGACTCTGACTATGCGGGAAATGTTCTGGATATGCTTGTCGCAATGCAAAATCGTGGTGACGATTCGCTGGAGAAGGTCCAGAAATATGTCATGCAAAAATTTAGCAATGTCGCCAGTGCCACGGCGCAGGTCGCCGCATTTTCGAATACCCAACAGATCATAGGTTACACCTATGAATTACCGAAGAATGATGTAATCGGCGTAATGATGCCTTTCGGTGGGTTTTATGAGGTTTACGATGCCTTAAAGGCGGCGTGTGCTTCTACCTCACTCGAAGCAAAGCGTGCTGATGAGATGTGGGGGCATTCAATTTTCATGAGGGACATCATGGAACTGGTGAACCATTCCGCCGTTGTCGTCTGCGACCTAACGGGCAGAAACCCTAACGTGTTTTATGAAATGGGGCTTGCGCATGCTTGGGGCCGTCCTGTCATTCCGATAACGCAAAACAAGGAAGACATACCGTCAGATTTGCAAGCTCATAGGTATCTAACCTATCTGAACAACTCAGAGGGAAGGAAAACACTTAGCAAGCAGTTGGCAGAGCGGCTTGCCAATATTCTCGGTTAACCAAACGTTGTTTTTTCCGACTGAAGGCCCATTCAGGCTATTGAAATGGTTTTCGATACCGCAGCAAACCTTCCTGAAATAAACGGTTCGCCCTCACAAATTTCGCCATAGGCCATGAATGAATGAAAGTTCGCTTTTGGTAGGGAAATTGAACGCTGCATTGAGTTGAAACGGATATGTAGTTAGTTTACCGAAGCATCAAAGGATATTGAGGTTTTGAATGTTTAACTTGATCGTGTCAGGCAGTGTTAACGATGATCGCAAAGGCTCAATAATGGCTGGGCGGGTCCTCCAGTACACGGACAATGCGGTTAAAACCAAATTTCAGCCTGAAGGTGTGTTGGACATTGAAGCGGTGTTATCACTGCCCACAATTGTTATGGAGGAAGGGCGAGACGACGAAAGAGTTCGGATTGTAAACCTCTCTCGCGTCGTCAAAAATGGCGCAGATTATGATCTGACTTATTCGGTGGAATCCGACGTTCAAAACCTAACAAACGCGGACATTGATGCGCTATCGAAGGAATTGCACCTGCATGATTGGGAGTTAGGTACAAATCATTGGGCCATCAAAGATGTTGACCTGTTCCGCGTCTTGTTTTCTCACCAAGCTGAACGGCAGCCAAAACCATCTGTTTTTAAATTAAGCGAAAAGCCAATTAATCGGAAACTGGTATCATTCATGATGCCATTCTCAGGTTCCTTCGCCTCTGTTTATCAGGACTTGAAGTTAACACTCGAAGCGGAGGGTTACGAATGTCGGCGGGCTGACGATATGTGGGTTTGAATAGCCCCGCGTTTTCTAGACACCTTGCGGGTTCAGTTTCTGCTGCTCTTCAAAGTCAGCGGGTGACAGCATCCCGTTGTTAGCGTGTTTGCGTTTTGGATTATAGAACATTTCGATGT
>Ga0075467_10000248_pt1 | contig 40560 bp, 37 predicted proteins | sample DEB08_DNA_9_FD_75067 | JGI IMG/M metagenome (GOLD analysis project Ga0075467, IMG submission 75067) | Aqueous microbial communities from the Delaware River and Bay under freshwater to marine salinity gradient to study organic matter... | ecosystem: Environmental > Aquatic > Marine > Coastal ... | reverse complement strand
CTAGAGGAACTGCTTGATGAGCTGGACGACGAGGAGCTGCTGCCTCCCGTCGAGGTGCTTGTTGATCCGCCAGTGCTGGTCACACCGCCGGTCGATGTACTTGTCGAGCCACCCGTGCTGGTAACACCACCGGTTGAGGTACTGGTAGACCCCCCGCTGGTTGAGCTGCCACCAGAAGAGGTGCTTGTTGATCCGCCGCTACTGGTCGAGGATATCACGACACTCCCTCCGCCGGAGCCGCCGCCACCAAAGAACCCACCGAAAAAGCCGCCGGAACTACCGCCAAATCCGCCGCTGCCGCCGATAACGACGGGAATTGAGCCACCGCCGTCGGGCATTGGTGGAGCGGGTGGAATATAAGGAGGCAAGGGAACCGGAATGGGTTGTGGGGCCTGCGCAACTGTAACGACCGTCGGCTGGCAAGCGGTGACCGTTTTGGTCACGGTGCGCCGCGTCCGCTTGATTTTGCGTGCGGGTTCACCCCGCTTGACCACCCGGGACCGCAACGGCTGCTTTTTTGACATCTTTTTAACATAAGGAGCTGCGGGTGCCTCTGAAACATGAACTGCACCGCCGCCGATCAAGGCTCCGCCGCAAGTGCAGGCGCATAATTTTGCCAAAGCCATCCGTACCGACATAATATCATCTCTCTTCCGCTGTGGAAGCGATCAGCCAGTCCGCTTTTCAATGCCAACTGACCGTTTCGCTGTTCCGACATGCATCAGAAAGACAGAAGAATTGGTAAATCACAATTACATTAACCCTGTTTGGGGGTGCGAAATGGAAAAATATACTAACAGCATGTGTCGATCGACGGTTAATGTCCCGAATTGGAACCATTGCAGATGGGATTCTTGCAAAATGAAGGAAAATATCGATTTTTCGGCAAGGATCGCGCGAGCCAACTGACCTGCCGGTCCATGAGAATATACGCGATGACCTCCGAGCCATGTCTCAAGTTTTCCAATTTCCGATTTATTGGATGAGCAGCCATTTTGCGCCTTGTTTCCCGCAAGTCCGCTGGGTATAGGCCCGCCGTATATGTGGTCCAGCCCACCGGATTCGGGTCGGGCATGATGTTTGGAGAGTATGTTGGCATCCTCGGTAAAAAAAGCATCCGCAAAGAACAGCGCCAATGGCGCAGATCTGGTCCTCCCGCACGACTATGAGCCAAGCGAAGACGAAGAGTTCATGAACGAGCGCCAGCTGGCGTTTTTCAGGCGGGCCCTGAAAAAATGGAAACAGGAAATCATTGAGGAATCCAAGGAAACCCTCGCGCATTTGCAGGACGGCCCGATCCAGGAAGCCGATCTCAATGACCGTGCCTCGAGCGAAACCGACTGGGGCCTGGAGCTCAGAACCCGGGATCGTCAACGCAAGCTGACATCCAAGATCGATTCCGCATTGCGACGGATTGAAGAAGGCGAATATGGCTATTGTCAGGTAACCGGCGAACCGATCTCGCTTGACCGGTTGAAAGCCAGGCCGATAGCCACAATGACGGTCGAAGCACAGGAAGCGCATGAACGGAACGAGAAAATCTCTCGCGATCAGTAGAGAAACTTCCGCCGCCTCAAAAATTGTGATTTTCGGCAGCCCGACGTCAGGACATGCAAAGGAACCGCCAGGCCGGGGCAAATTTTCTGCGAGAAAGCATCGCAGTTATTAACCAAATTTGCACCTATTCCGCTCTAATATTGGCTTTGCGACACATGCCTTTACATTTATCGACTACGGGAAGCACATGAAAGAACCATTTGACGATAGTCTGAAAATGAACAGCCAGGCCCTGGGACACCTAAAGCGGGAGCTCAATCGGGACAGCCTGTTTCTTAAAGCAGAGTTGCGCTTCGTGGATGGGGATGACTGCGGAGAAGTGCGCGTCCGCAATCTGTCGGCCGGAGGCCTGATGGCCGAAGCACCGGTACCCGCCAAGCGAGGCGACAAGGTCCAACTGGAACTGCGCAACATTGGTCGTATCACCGGACATGTCGCCTGGGTCGCGCAGGGCAGGTTCGGCGTTGCATTTGATCATCCAATCGATCCCAAACTCGCCAGAAAACCTGTCGGACAAACGAAATCAGAATTGCCGCGCTATTTGCGCCACCCCAGCCAGAAACCACCCGCTTTGCGCCGGTGACTGATTTCGCGCCTGACCACCTGTCAAACCCAACAATAAGCTTGCCTAGAATATCTTCCCTGCATAGGACGCGTTAATCAGTCGATTAAACGGGAGCAGGACATGGCGGGACCATTAACCGGTATCAATATCATCGAGTTCGCGGGAATCGGTCCCGGCCCCTTCTGCGGCATGATGCTTGCCGACCAGGGTGCCACGGTGACCGTACTCCACCGTCCAGGCGGCGCCCCGGATCCCCGCCTCGCTCTCTCCCGCTCCCGCAATTTGGTCGCGATTGACCTCAAATCGCCCGAGGGAATCGAGACCGCCCGCAATCTGGTAAAAAATGCCGACGGCCTGATCGAGGGCTTTCGCCCCGGCGTCATGGAGCGACTTGGCCTGGGACCGGACGTGTTGCTCGCGGACAACCCCGGTCTGATCTATGGCCGGATGACCGGCTGGGGCCAATATGGCCCGCTCGCCTCTGCTGCGGGACATGATATCAACTATATTTCCATTTCCGGCGCCTTGCATGCCTTCGGGCGTGCCGGGGAAAAGCCGACCCCGCCGATCAATCTCGTCGGCGATTTTGGTGGTGGCGGCATGATGCTGGCCTTCGGCATGGTTTCCGCGCTGCTGCATGCCAAGACCGGGGGCACCGGCCAGGTGGTCGATTGTGCGATGTCCGATGGGTCCGCCGCATTGATGGCCATGATTTTTGATTTTCACAATATCGGCCAATGGCGGGACGAGCGGGGGGTCAATTTGCTCGACACCGGCGCCCATTTCTATGACGCCTATGAAACTGCCGATGGCAAGTTCATCTCGATCGGATCGATCGAACCACAATTTTATGCACAGCTTCGGCAAGTGGCCGGCCTTGCCGACGATCCGGACTTCGACAAACAAATGGATCCGAAGCAATGGCCAGCGCTGAAGGAAAAGCTGACGGCGCTGTTCAAGACCAAGACCCGTTCCCAATGGTGCGACCTGATGGAAGGAACGGACATTTGCTTCGCCCCTGTCCTGTCGCTCACGGAGGCCAAGGAACATCCGCACAATGTCGAAAGACAGACCTTTGTCGATGTCGATGGCCTCAAACAGCCGGCACCGGTACCGCGCTATTCGGTGACGGTATCGGATCCGCCCAGGCGTCCGGTCTGAGCGGTGATCCGGTCCGCATAGCGGGGACCAATGGGCAATTGGCCGCCGTCGCGCAAGATCACGAAGCGCTTGCGCCCCTTGCGGCGAACCTCGGCGATGAAATCACGCCGAACGATGGACGAACGGTGTACGCGAACAAACAGACTGTCCGGCAATAGGCTCTCCAGCGAGCGCATCGATTGGTGCACCAGATAGCTGCGCCCGGGCAGATAAAGCCGCATATAGTCGCGCTCTGCCTGCACCCATTGAATATCCGGAATATTGAGCTGCAGCGCCCCGGCCCCGTCCTGCACCCAAAGCCGCTGTGCGATATCCGGTTCCGGATCGGTGCGACCGCGCGCAAGATTGGCGATGGCGCGCTTCACCGCTTCCCGCAGCAAGGCCTCCTTCACCGGCTTCAAAAGATAGTCGGTGGCTTCGAGGCGAAACGCCTGAACCGCATAGGTGCTATGCGCGGTTGTAAAGATTATTTCCGGCATCCGCCCGAGGCCCTTGCAAAATTCTGCCACTCCGAGTCCGGACAGATCAGGCATGTCGACGTCGAGCAGCAATATGTCCGGCAATCGTCGCCGGATTTTATCAACCGCCTGGCGTCCGCCATTGGCCAGGTCCAGATCCCCGAACAGCCCGGTCCGTTCGCACAGCGCCTTGAGCCGCGATCGCGCGAGCGGCTCGTCGTCTACAATCAGGACCGATGGCGACCAGTTGGCCATTCTCAGATATCCTCGAATATCAGGGACGGATCCGGCAGAACAATGGTGGCTATGGCCATTCCATCCTTGCTGTTCGCCAGAAACAGGGACGCGTTCTGGCCATATAGGGCCCGCAACCGGTTCTGGATATTGGCAAGACCGGTGCCGGTGCCGGCGGTGCGGTCCTCGGCTTGCTCCGGCGGGATTTGCACCCGGCCATCATTGGCAACGCTGATCCGCAAACGGTCGCCCTCGGTCTGTGCAGATATGATGATATTGAACGGCCGATCGGTTCCCGCAACACCGAATTTGACCGCATTTTCGATCAGCGGCTGGATGATCAGCGACGGAATGCTCCAGCCATTGGCTGCCGGATCGATGTCGACAAAATAATGCAGCCGCTCCGGGAAGCGCATGCGCTCTATCTCGAGATAGCGGACCTGCTGGGCGATTTCCTGTTCCACGGTGATCATGTCCTCGGCACCGCCAGTCAACACCGCCCGCATATAGTCGGCCAGGTCATCGACAAGTTTTTCGGCCTGGTCATTTTTCTGGTCGATGATCAGGCTGCTGACCGAATTGAGCGCGTTGAAGACAAAATGCGGATTCAATTGGTAACGCAGCGCCCGCAATTCGCTCTCCCGGTTGACCCGCTCCAGCTGCCGACTGTGCGCCATGATCCGCTGCGCGTCCTGGCTGTGCGACAGGGCCAGATACAAGGCGCCCCAGCCAGCAAGGATGAAATAGCGGGCAAAAGCCTCATCCAGAATATAGACCCAGTTGAACGCGGTGAAATCGATCGGGTCCAGCAGATAGGAAAAGTCGAACAGGGCCGCTTCCGGGTCAGTTACTATCTGGTCGAGGATCGCGATATAATTGGCCAGGATCATGGTCGGCAGGGTCAGCATGAATATTGCGGCCCCCATGCCGCTGCCGCGCACCGCAATCAGCAGGCGATAGAGCAGCCAGGTGAAGGTGATGCAGACGATGGTCATCAGGATTCGCTGCACGAAAAGAGCATCTGCGTTGCTCTGCGTCACGTACAGGAAGCGGCTGGTTACGAACAGAAAATGGGCGCCCCAGACACCGAATATCGATTTGATCGCGAGATCCCGATTGACGGGGAACAGCCGGTTGAACAGAGAGGCTGTCCGGACCTTGGCTCGGCGCGCCGGTCGAATGGCAGGCTCGGGTTTCACGAATCCGGATTGCTGCTGATTGCACCGATCCCCCTCTTGGTGCGCCAATAGGTGGCAAAGCTGGCCAGCCAGTGGCTACCGGAATAGTGCGGCGTACGCACGGATTCCTCTCCTGAATTGCCGTGCAGGCTTGCCGATGCGAGCAGCGATGCGCGCCGCGGATCATCGGCCGGAAGCGCGGAAGCCATGCCTTCCAGTGCCCAGGCCCGCGACAGATTGAGCCCGTCAAGATGCACCAGTTTGCCGTCAGTCGGGTCGTTCACAATACCGACGGCCAGCCAGTCGCCGCTGCCATCGGTCGGAATCGCCGGCAGGAAATCCGATAGCCAGCCGGCATATTCACCATCATCCAGCACCCGCCGCATCAGGTCGGCAACCATCAGGCAGGAAGACAGAAAATCCTCGCCCGACGGCTCGTAGGCCATCGGACAATTCCGGTCGTTGCGATGAAAGACCAAAGCCTTGTCCCGCACCAGGCTGGTCATTTCGGTGTCGCCGCTTCGCGCCGCCCAATCGAGAAACAGCCCGAAGGCAAAGGCGGACTGGTTGTGCGTTCCCAGCCGAATCGGATAGGCCAGTTTTGGCAGCCAGGTCTTGATATTGCCCACGATCAGGGCCTCCAGCGGCTCCAGCTGGGCCAGCCAGGCCTTTGCCTGCTCGGCCTTGCCGCCTTCGCCGTCCGCAATCTCGCGCAGTTCGGCGGTCAGTTGCAGGAACCAGGCAATGCCATAAGGGCGCTCGAACGCCGCCCGGTCGGGGCCCTGAAAATAGGCCATCTCGCCGGCAATTTTTTCAGCCGTGAAATTCGCGGCAAGCGCGGCGGTAATCTCTTCATCCATCTCGGGAATCAGGTCCTGGCCCCACAGGCGCGTCAATAACCAATGACCATGGACGGCACTGTGCCAGTCGAAACAGCCATAAAAGACCGGCGTCAGCTTTGCCGGCTCCGCCACATCGGCGGCGCTGTTCATGACATGGCTGATCTTGTTGGGATATTGCTTGTTGATGCAGTTGAGTGCGATCCGCGCATAGGCATGTTCCGCCTTGCGCGGCGTCAGGCTGTTATCCGCCGGATCGGGCGCGACATTCTTGCGCTCGAAGACGCCTTGTTCTTGCGACGACGGGGCCTGCTCTTCCTCCGCGACAGAACAACCCGCCAATAGCGCAACTGTCAGCGCGATCATGCCCGTTCGATAGATCATCCGATGCTCCCCAAAACTCATTTTCCACTAGAGATGAATTGACCCCATGGCAAAAGACTATAGGGCAAAAAATCTCTTCCGCCATTGCCAGTTCCGGCCAGGCGATTTGCAGTGGAACAGATAATATCGCGACGCAACCTGCCATATTCCTGTCCGGCAGCCCGCTGCGGCATATAACGACGATGTCGCTGACCGCCAGCATCGGCCTGCTGACGATGTTCATCGTCGACTTTGCCGACCTGTTCTACATCGCCCAGCTGGCCGACAGTTCGCTGACCGCTGCCATGGGCTTTGCCGCGACGATCCTGTTCTTTGCGACGGCCTTCCATATCGGCCTGATGATCGCCACCAGCGCGCTCGCCGCTCGCCAGATCGGTCAGGGAACTCCGGATCGGGCACGCCGCTATCTGACCAATATCCTGGTGCTCAGCACGATGATCATGACGCCGCTGGCGATCCTGTTTTTCATCTTCGCGCCCGATATTCTCGAACTGGCCGGTGCCGACGGAGCGGCCAATCAGGCCGCCACCGGTTATATCCGGATCGTGGCACCGTTCCTGCCGTTCAGCGTCGCAGCCATGGTCTGCTCCGGTTTCCTGCGCGCCCATGGCGCCGCCCGGCGGGCGATGAACGTGACGCTGAGCATGGGTATTACCAATGCCATTCTCGACCCGATCTTCATCTTTGGCTTCGACTGGGGAATCAATGGTGCAGCGGTTGCAAGCGCCTGCGCCGCCGTTGTTTCGGCAATGTTTGCCATCTGGCCGATCCTCATCAGCTACGGCGGCTTCGACCGCTTTTCCCTGCCGGCCTTCCGCACGGATATTCGTCCGATCATGGCGATCCTGATCCCCGCGATCCTGACCAATGTCGCCACCCCGATTGGCGGTTTCATCTCCTACCGTTTTGTCGCCGACTATTCCGATGACGTGATTGCCGGCTTTGCCGTGGTCGGTAGGGTCGTGCCGGTCGCATTCTGCCTGATGTTCTCGCTTTCCGGTGCCATCGGGCCAATCATCGGCCAGAATTTCGGCGCCCTGCAATTTGATCGGGTGCGCACGACGATCCGTCAGGCGACGATCTTCGCATTGGCCTATACGCTGATCATCTGGCCGATCCTCTATCTGCTCAGCGGCCCGATCAGCGACGCGTTTCATCTGCAGGGCGAAGGACGGCATGTATTCTGGTTATTTGCCGCGCTGCTCGCGCCTTTGTTCTTTTTCAATGGCATGCTGTTCATCGGCAATGCCGCGTGCAACAATCTCGGCCATCCGGGCTGGTCGACCGTGATGAACTGGCTGCGCAACACGCTCGGCCTGATTCCCTTTCTCTGGTTCGGCCGCGCCTATTACGGACTGGATGGAATTGTCGTCGCTCCGGCCGTTGGCGGGATATTATTCGGGATCGCCGGCTATATGGTTGCCCAATATCTGGTCAGCGCAAGGCAACGCGGGGCGACGTTAACCGGTTAACCTGTCGGAAAACCGCGTCCCATCATGAAACAGCATTTTTTTGCCCCGCGCCAGACCCGCCAAAACCGGCTATATCCCGCCCGTTCCGTCCGTTTGGGCCCAATCAGGTAATTTGAACAATCGTGCGCGTACCTCCACCCTATGTTCCCCCGCTGAGCAGTCATATTCCCGACTATGGGATGGGTGGCTTGTCGCCGGAATATTCAGCCGAGGCGGACAATGTTCCGGACAACGCGGCAGCGGATCGACCGGCCCTCGATGCGAAGCGTTCCCCGGCGCCGGAACAGCGCCCGTTTTTCGCAAAACTGACGATTCGCGAACGGATATTGACCGCGATTTTCCTGATCAGCCTGATCCTGATTCCGGCAACCATGCCACAATCACGGGTCGATGCGCAGCAGTTCAACCCCAGCGACCCCCGATTGCAGCCGGTCGAGCGCGCCGAAGAGAATTTTGCCGGCTCTGCCTTTTATTTCATCGATCCCGATTATGCGATCCCGCAAAATTACGGCGGCATCGGTATCGATCCGCTGGCGGACCCGGGATCGCTGGGCGGATTGTCGGATCTCCCCGGCGACGATGCCGACCTCGCATCACCGACATATCGCATCCGGCCCACCGCCTTTCGCGGCTCGGCCATCGACAATAGCCGGGCGCTGCAATGCCTGACCCAGGCGATCTATTATGAAGCCGGGATGGAGCCCGACGCCGGCCAGCGCGCCGTCGCCCAGGTGATCCTCAACCGCGTCCGCCACCCGAGCTATCCAGGCACGGTCTGTGGAGTCATCTATCAGGGCAGCGAACGGGTCACCGGTTGCCAGTTTACCTATACGTGTGACGGCTCGTTGCGCCGTAAACCTTCCAGGTTTTTCTGGGACCGGGCCCGGAAAGTCGCCGCCGAGGCACTCGCTGGAAAGAGCTATACGACGGTGGGCACCGCTACCCATTATCATGCGAGCTATGTCTCTCCCTATTGGGCACCGAGCCTGCGGTTCCTCGGCACGGTTGGCGCGCATCGTTTCTACAGCTGGAAAGGCAATGCCGGGAAGGCAAATGCCTTCAGCCAGAGATACAGCGGCGGCGAGCCCTTGCCGGCGCCAAAACCACGTCGCTTTGACATTGCCAACAGCGACGGCACGGCATCCTCGCTTGATCCCATTGCGCTGGAAAAAGCCTATGAGGCCGGCCGACGCAAGGCCGAAGCGGAAGCCGCCCAGTCAGAGAAAGCGGCCGCATTGGCGGCGGACAATGCACGCAGGCATGACCGGTCGGCTTCGGCACTGGATGGGAATGTGGCAAGGACCTTTCAGGCCCCCAATTACAGCAGCGAGGCAAAGGCCAAAGGCGGCGACCAGGCCTTTGCAGGACAGAACCTGCCTGATAGCAGCCAGATCAAGCCCGAATTTCGCAACAGCGGCACCTGGAAGAAAAAACCCGCCGGCCAGCCCTGAGCGGTAGTTTCCCGATAGTTTCGCTGGCAACCAACAATGGGTTTCCCTTGCCATTGCCCTTGACTCCCGCCTAAAGGCTCTCGATTTTATTGGAAACGAAGCGGAGCGCTCTGATGGCGACGAATTGGACGGCAAATAGCTGGAGGGATTTCGAAGGGCTGCACATGCCCCAATATCCCGACGCTGCCAAATTGGCGGAAACCGAGGAACTGCTTGGCAGTTACCCGCCGCTGGTCTTTGCCGGTGAAGCACGCAGCCTGAAACAGGATCTGGCCGAAGTGGCGGCGGGCAAGGCATTCCTGCTGCAGGGTGGCGATTGTGCCGAGAGCTTTGCGGAATTCCACCCCAATAATATCCGCGATACGTTCCGCGTCATCCTGCAGATGGCGGTGGTGCTGACCTATGCGTCAAAACTGCCGGTGGTAAAGCTCGGTCGCATGGCGGGCCAGTTCGCCAAGCCACGCTCGTCCGATGTGGAAGTGCAGGATGGAATCGAACTGCCCAGCTATCGCGGCGATATCATCAACGGGATCGAATTCGAGAGCAGTCGCCGTGATCCGGATCCCGAGCGCATGGTCCGCGCCTATAACCAGGCGGCGGCCACGCTCAACCTGCTCCGCGCCTTCTCGACCGGCGGCTATGCCAATCTCAAGCAGGTGCATGGCTGGACCCACGATTTCATGGCGCGCAGCCCCTGGGCGAAAAAATTCGAGGAAATGGCCGACCGGATCGGCGAGGCGCTGGCCTTCATGGAAGCATGCGGGATCAATCCCGACACCGTGCCGCAATTGAAGGCCACATCCTTCTACACCAGCCACGAAGCGCTGCTGCTGCCCTATGAGCAATGCCTGACCCGTCAGGACAGCCTGACGGGGGACTGGTATGACACCAGCGCGCATTTCCTCTGGATTGGCGACCGGACCCGTTTCGAGGGTTCGGCCCATGTCGAATTCCTGCGCGGCATCGGCAACCCGATCGGCATGAAATGCGGCCCGTCGCTGACCCCCGATGCGCTGCTGAAAATGCTCGATACGCTCAATCCGGCGCGGGAGGCCGGTCGCATGACCCTGATTTCGCGCTTCGGCCATGACAAGGTGGAAAGCGGCCTGGCACCGCTCGTTCGCGCGGTAAAGCGCGAGGGCCATCCAGTCGTCTGGTCCTGCGATCCGATGCACGGCAATGTCATCAAGGCGGACAGCGGTTACAAGACCCGGCCATTTGACCGCATTCTCTCCGAAGTGCGCGGCTTTTTCGCTGTTCATCGGGCGGAAGGCACGTTTGCCGGCGGCATCCATTGCGAGATGACCGGACAGAATGTCACCGAATGCACCGGCGGCGGGGTGGCGATCACCGATGCCTCGCTGGGCGATCGCTATCATACCCACTGCGACCCGCGTCTCAACGCCGCGCAATCGCTGGAGCTCGCCTTCCTGCTGGCCGAAATGCTCAACCAGGAATTGTCCGACCGCACCCGGGAAGCTGCCTGATCATGGCAGACAAGATAAAACCGGAACGGATGCGTCCGGAAGATTATGCACCGGGAGAATCGCCGATGAGGAGAGGGGCCACCTATGTCCGCAAGGAGATCGTCAGCAAGGGCGTCGGTTTCGGCAGCGCCCTGGCCATTGCCATCAGCTTCACCACCCACAAGTCGATATTATGGGCAATCATCCACGGATTTTTCTCCTGGTTCTACGTGATCTACTACGCGCTGACGCGCTAGGCACCGCGGCCATGCTGCCGATCGGCATGCCATTCCTGGACTTTCAGGCATCGGCGCGGACGCCTCGGCCGAATGCGTGATATGCGCATGTCGGAGGTCCCGGCGAACAGGGCCGGCGTTGCATGGCGATCGAATATTTGGTTGGGGTGGCAGGATTCGAACCTGCGCATGGCGGCATCAAAAGCCGCTGCCTTACCACTTGGCGACACCCCAATATTTGCGGGCCTGATACTGGCGAGCCGCGCTGGTGAACGGGCCTATTATCCAGTTTGCCCGCAAGGGGCAAGAGGCAGTTATATCTAAGCTTCGAACAGCCGCTTGACCCAGCCATGATCGTCCGGCGCGATGCCGCGCTGGATATCGACCAGCCTGCGCCGCAATTTTTCGGTCAGCTGGCCGGGACCACCCCCGCCAATGGTGAATTCACCGCCGCTGGACCGGACGGTGCCGACCGCCGTGACCACCGCCGCCGTTCCGCAGGCAAAGGTTTCGACCAGCTTGCCGCTGGCGGCATCGGCTTCCCATTGATCCATGGCATAGGGCTCTTCGATCACCGTCAGCCCCTCTTCCCGCGCAAGCGTCATGACCGAATCGCGGGTGATGCCCGGCAGGATGGTTCCGCTCAGCGGCGGCGTGATCAGCCTGCCGTCATCCATCACGAAAAACAGGTTCATGCCGCCCAGTTCCTCCACCCATTTATGCTCGGCGGCATCCAGGAAAACGACCTGATCACATTCCTTTTCGATCGCCTCGGCCTGCGCGATCAGGCTGGCCGCATAATTGCCGCCGCATTTGGCAGCGCCGGTGCCACCGGGCGCGGCGCGGCTGTAATCTTCCGATACCCAGATCGTGATCGCCGAGGCGCCGCTCTTGAAATAGCCGCCGGCCGGGGAAGCGATCACCAGGTAGAGATATTCCTTCGCCGGGCGGACGCCGAGGAACACTTCGCTCGCGAACATGAACGGACGCAGATAGAGCGACCCGCCCTCGACCGAGGGAAACCATTCACGATCAATCTCGACCAGCGCCTCGACGGAATCAAGAAAGGCCTGCTCCGGCAGTTCCGGCATCGCCATCCGCCGGGCGGACGCCTGGAACCGTTTTGCATTTTGCTCGGGACGAAACAGTGCTGTCGCGCCATCGGCCAGACGATAGGCCTTCATGCCCTCGAATATTTCCTGGGCATAATGCAGCACCGAGGAAGCAGGATCCATCGATATCGGTTCGCGGCGGGTGATCCTGGCATCATGCCAGCCCTTCGCCTCAGAATAGCGGATCATCGCCATATGGTCGGTGAACAGGGTCCCGAAACCCGGGTTCTCCAGAAGCCGGCTCCTCTCGCTTGCTGGCACCGGCGAGGCGCTGGGTTCCAGCTTGAATTCAAGATGATTTGCATCTGCCATATACTGCCGCTTTCGCTATGTTCCATGCCGACCATTGGAAGAATTGGAGGCATAATCCAATTGTCTTGCAATCCCCTAATCAGCCTGTCAAGATACGTCAACATGACTGACGTATCTCGCCCCAGCTCATCTCCCGGAGCCTCCCCGCTTTTTCTGCGCGAGGACGAGATTCGGCGCGGCATCGAACTGCTCTATTTCGGCTATACCAGATTGACCAATGCGATCGACCAGGAACTGGCGAAACAGGGGCTGGGTCGGGCCCATCACCGCGCCCTCTATTTCATCGCGCGCCAGCCCGACCTGACCGTCGGCGAGCTGCTCAAGCTGCTGGCGATCACCAAGCAGTCGCTCGGCCGGGTGCTGAAGGAACTGCAGGACCGGGGTTTCATCGTGACATCGCCCGGGATCGTCGACCGGCGGCAGAAATTGCTGCGCCTGACCGACAAGGGCAGTGCGCTGGAATCCGAACTGTTTCGGCAATTGCGCGAAAAGCTTTCGTCCGCTTATGTGTCTGCGGGACAGGAATCCGTGACCGGCTTCTGGCATGTTCTGGAAGGACTGATCCCGGCAAGCGACCGCAAGATGGTTTTCGACTTGCGCGGAGATGCCGGCTAGCCTTTCGTCGACAGCACCGTCAGGGCTTGTGCGGTTCAGGCTTCGCCGGCCGTATCGACCATGGCGTGCGCAATCGCATCCTGCGGGCTCTTGTCGCTCCACAGGACGAACTGGAAGACGGGATAGAAGCGTTCCCACTCCTCAATCGCCAGATCGACAATCGTCTGTGCCTGATCGAGACCCAGCATGCCGCTGCCGCCAAGCAGGGTGGCGTGACGAAACAGCAGCACATTGCTGTTCGACCAGAGATCGAAATGGCCCAGCCAGAGCTGCTCGTTGATCAGGCCCAGCGTTTCATAAATGACGGTCTTTTTCTCATCCGGCACCCGGATTTCCGGCAGCAGCAGGATCTGCAGGACATGGTCCTCGTTCCGCCAGATGGCGCGCATCTGGTAGCTGGTCCAGTTGCCCTTGATCTCGACCGACAGTTCGTCCTCGCCGACATGATCGACCGACCAGCCACGCGCCTCGAAAAAGGCCGCCAGCATATCCACGGGCGGTGCTTCATCCTGATCAAGCTCTTCCCATTGGTCGTCAAGCATTGCGGTTCCAGATCCTTTGCAAATGAAAGTGTAGTGGCCCACTCGCCGGAGCAGGGCAAGGCGACCGGATGTCGACCATCATATTGTTTGTGGGAACGCTGTGGATAATGACCGGCGATCAATCAATGACCGGGCCAGGCGGTCAACCCCCGGTTTTGGGCTGAGCGGTCTTTCGGCCCGCCACCTTGGGTGCGGCCGGCTCGCGCGGAGCGGCGCGTTTTGCCGCTGCTTTCCTGGCCGGGGCGGCGGCTCCCTTTTCAAGCGCATCGAGGCGCTTCTTCAGGACATCGGCTTCCGCGCGCGCCTTTGACGCCATTTCCTTCACCGCTTCGAATTCGTCGCGCGAGACAAAGTCCATGCCGCCGAACCATTCCTTTGCGCGTTCGCGGGCACCGGCTTCGGCTTCGCGACCGACACCGGCCACGGTGCCGGCAAGGCCGTTCAGCACCTTGGAAAGATCATCGAAAAAACGGTTCTGGCTTTGCATGTCATTAAACTCCGTCACTGGTCCGTCGGACCTGGAAAATTACAGTCTATATCTGGGTTCTCGCCGCCGGAACAACAAGGGTCTCTGCGCCCGGATTCAGCCAGTCGATCTGTTTGTTGAGGATCGCGGCGAAACACAGCCAGGCGAGATAGGGCACCATCAGCCAGGCGGCGGCCTTGCGGACCCGGCCAAAGGTCAGCGTCGTCGCCAGCGCCAGCAGGAATATGATGACGAGAAGCCAGAAAGCGGCGGCAACCTGGTGCATGCCGAAAAACAGGATCGGCCAGAACAGGTTGAGGGCATATTGCACGAGATAGAGGATGACCGCAGGCCCGCGCAGCGGCGCGCCGCGGGCATGCAGGACCATCGCAAAGGCCGTCCCCATCATCGTGTAGAGCAGCGCCCAGGCTGCACCAAATACCCAGCCCGGTGGTTGCGCCGCCGGCTTGGCCAGTGCCTGGAACCAGCGATTTTCTTCGCCGCTATTGGCAAACTGGCTGAAGGTGAATCCGAGCAAAATGGTGATCGGGACGACGAACAATATCCAGCGCAGCAGGGACATGCGCAGCTGACCTTTTGAAGCAATCTGATTCACAGGGGCAGCATCCTTGATCGAAATTTACACGAATCGTCCGGGCGGTTGTTGCGCCAAACCCCGGCACTTTTAACAATTTCTGGGCGTTTGGCCAGCCTTATGCCGTTGAATATCGGTCATCTCCGGGCAGAATAAGATTATGCCGGGCCTTGGCATTTTCGGCTTAGTCGCCATCTTGGAGGGACGGGAAGCGCCGAAGGCTATCGGCACAAACCATTGATTGTGACAAATTGGACGGGCTGCTAGGCGCTTTTTATGAACGACAAAACCAATTCTCCCGAACCAGAAGCCCCTCCCGCGCCGCTGAAGAAGATCGGCAATCTGCGGATGGTGTTCGACCGCGCCGTCAAATATCCGAGGCAAATTGCCTTTGCCCTGCTGGCCCTGTTCATCTCGGCCATGGCAACGCTGGCAATTCCGGCCGGTTTCAAGACCATCATCGACAAGGGCTTCATGGCCGGAAACGGCGATGTTGCGCCCTATTTCCAGGGCCTGCTCGGGATCGTCGCGGTTCTGGCTGTCGCCACCGCTTTCCGCTTCTATTTTGTCAGCTGGCTGGGCGAACGGGTGGTCGCGGATATCCGGCTTGCCGTGCAGCGCAATCTGCTGCGGCTCGCTCCCGGGTTTTTCGAGGAAAACAGGCCGTCGGAAATCGCCTCGCGGATGACCTCGGACACGGCGGTGATCGAACAGGTCGTCGGGACCACCGTATCGGTGGCGCTGCGCAATATCGTCATCGGCCTCGGCGGGATCATCTATCTGTTCACCCTCGCCCCCGCGCTGACCGCCGGCCTGCTGCTGGCCATTCCCGTCATCGTGCTGCCGATCGTCTTCATCGGCCGCAAGTTGACCAATGTCTCCCGCTCGAGCCAGGACCGCGTTGCCGATGTCGGAGCGATGATCGCGGAAACCCTGGGCGCGATGAAGATCGTCCAGGCCTTCGGCCAGCAGGACCGCGAGCATGAACGGTTCCGCGGCGCGGTCGAGAACACATTTGATACCGCAAAACGTCGGATTCGCTTGCGAGCAGCGATGACCGCCATTGTCATCGGCCTGATCTTCACCGGGATCACGATGCTGATGTGGCGCGGCGCGATCGGCGTCGCCGAAGGGTCGATATCCGGCGGCACGATTGCGGCCTTCGTGCTGACCGGTGGCCTGGTCGCCGGTGCCTTCGGCGCGCTGACCGAGGTCTATGGCGACCTGCTGCGCGGGGCCGGTGCAGCCGGCCGGCTGGCGGAACTGCTGTCCGAGAAACCGGGCATCGCCGCGCCGGAGAATCCGATTGCCCTGCCGGAGCCGTCACGGGGCAAGATCGCGTTCGACAATGTCACCTTCTGCTATCCGACCCGACCCGACACGCAGGCGCTGGCCAATTTCTCGCTGACCGTTTCGCCCGGCGAGACGGTCGCGGTGGTGGGTCCGTCCGGCGCAGGGAAATCCACCCTGTTCCAACTGGCCCAGCGTTTCTATGATCCGCAGGGCGGCTCGGTGCGCATAGACGGGGTTGCCCTGCCCTCGGCCGACCCGGCAGAGATCAGGCAGCGTATGGCGCTGGTACCCCAGGAAACCGTATTGTTCGCCGCCTCCGCGCGCGACAATCTGCGCTATGGCAAATGGGATGCAACCGACGAGGAAATATGGGAGGCTGCGCGCGTCGCCAATGCCGAGAAATTCCTCCGCGCCCTGCCCGACGGGCTCGACAGTTTCATGGGCGAAGCGGGCACCCGGCTGTCCGGCGGGCAACGCCAGCGCATCTCGATCGCGCGCGCCTTGCTCCGCAACACGCCGATCCTGCTGCTCGACGAAGCGACGTCGGCGCTGGACGCGGAAAGCGAAAAGCTGGTGCAAGACGCCCTCGATCATCTGATGCAGGACCGTACCACCATCGTCATCGCCCATCGCCTGGCCACCGTGCGGTCAGCAGACCGGATCATTGTGATGGACGAGGGCCGGATCGTCGAACAGGGCGACCATGACAGCCTGATTGTCAAAAATGGCCTCTACGCCCGGCTGGCGGAGCTGCAATTCAGCAGCGCCGAGACCAGCCGTTCCAAGGCCAATGTCTAGGGCGACGGCGGCTTAAAAGCAGAGCCTGGGCATATTGCCGGATTCCGGCTGGAGCCGTACCCCTCTTGCCAGCGCAGTGCGAGGCCGCTGCCAGTCACATCAAGTCCCATTTCCGCGGTCAGCCGACAGGCCCTGGTCGTGGTGACCGGAAGATTTTTCCCCAAAAAAAAGGGACCGCGACAAATCGTCGCGGTCCCTTTTTTGTCTGCTGGCGAACGACCTAGTTGGGTGGTCGCTTGGCTTTGTTGAAGCTGCCATATTGTTCGTTGCCGACGAAGCCGAATTTGGTCACGCCGCTGTCCTTGATCACCGCCAACGTCCGGTCGGTGGTCAGATAGGCACTCAGCGGATCGGGCTGGAACTGCAGTTCCGGCTCGGGAACCATCGATTTCGTCTGCGCCAGATATTGCTTCACCTGGTTCAGCGTGACTGGGCTGTCGTTCCAGAGAATCTGGTTGGTTGCAGTAATCCCGAGGCGGTTCTTTACCGGATCGACGAAATCCTCCGGAGGCGGACTGTCATCCGCGACCGGCAGGTCGATCTTGACCGCGTGCGTCTGCACCGGGATTGTGATGATGAACATGATGAGAAGAACCAACAGGACGTCGATGAGCGGCGTCGTGTTCATCTCCATCATTGGCTCGCCATCATCTCTTCCGCCACTCATTGCCATTCGTGCGTCTCCTTAACCTTTTATAACTCTGATCGCCGGTCGAATTTATTCGACGACAATCGGTGTGGACAGAAAGCCCACTTTTGCAAAACCGGCGCGCTGCATGGTATAGATGGCGCCGCCAATGCACTTGTAGGGTGTGTTGATGTCACCGCGGATATGAACTTCTGGCATATCTTCCGGCGTCATATTCTCGACTCCGCCAAAGGAATCGATCTGATCCTCCAACTGCTTCACCGCCTTGGTCACCAGCTCGTTCGAATCGACCGGAATGGTGTTCCAGTACACGCGGCAGTTGCCGCCTGGAGTGGCTCCTGAATATTCGGGATCACCCGGGTCGCGTCCTGCGGCATCCGTCGTCGTGATCGACAGCAGCACGTTCTCGCGCTTTGTCGTGGTCACTTCAAAAGGAAGCACCGGAAGTTCGAGCTTCACAGTCTGGATAACCACCGGGACCGCGATCAGAAAAATGATCAGCAGGACCAGCATAACGTCCACGAGTGGGGTAGTATTAATGTCGGATAGAGGAGTTTCCTCTCCGCCACCGCCCCCAACATTCATCGCCATAGGATTTTATCCTCTCAAAACTAAACCATCTGAAGGGAGCGAAGGCCCCCTCGTCGTGCGTTGGTCAGGTTGCCGCCCCCGGAAGAGGCTGGCAACCCGACCCCCGACTTATTTCTTTGCGGCAGGTGCTGCTGGCTTCGCGGGTGCAGCGGCTGCTGTCGTCGCGATTGGCTTCACGCCGCCGTCCGAAGCCATGTAGCCCAGAACGTCGTTGGAAAATGCTGCCAGCTGTTCGCCGATCCGCTTGTTGCGGCCCTGCAGCCAGTTGTAGGCCAGAACGGCCGGAACAGCCACACCAAGACCCAGCGCGGTCATGATCAGTGCTTCACCAACCGGACCGGCAACGGCGTCGATCGAAGCCTGGCCGGCAATGCCGATTTTGATCAGCGCGCGGTAGATACCGATAACCGTACCGAACAGGCCGATGAACGGCGATGTTGCACCAACGGTTGCCAACCAGGGCAGGCCCGTTGCAAGCTTGGACTTGATCAGATCCTGCGACCGCTCGATCGAGCCGTGCAGCCAGTCATGCGCTTCAACCGGATCGGTCAGTTTGGCATGGTCGGCATCAGCCTTGATCGCGTCGTCGACAATCTGGCGGTAAGCCGAATTCTTTTCGAGCTTGGCAGCGCCTTCCTTCAGGGTGCTGGCACGCCAGAACGTCGAGCGCATGGCCTGGCCCTGCTTCATGATCTTGTTCTGTTCGAACAGTTTCGAAAACAGGATGTAGAAAGATGAAACGGACATGATGGTCAGAATTGCCAGGACAGACCAGGCGATAACGCCACCCTGCTCCATGGCTTCGACGAAACCGAAAGCGTTTTGTGGTGCTGTGGAACCAGCGGCCAAAATTTCAATCAACATTTTAACATTCCCCTCAGGATAAACTAATTGCAAAAAAACTGTGGCGGGAAGGACATCCTTCAATGTCCTTCCCAATTTACATTATTTGGGTATCTGCCAACGTACGGCGTTGGAATAATAGCCGGTGGTCGGATTGCCGTTCGCGTCCAGCGAAGGCCTGAACCGTGCCCGCCGCGTCAGATTTTTGCAGGCAGCTTCGTCCAGGTCAGCATGGCCGCTCGAACCCGTGATCTGACAGTCGGATACCCGTCCGTCGGCGTTCACAGTCAACCGGAAGCGCGTCGTGCCTTCACGTTCTTCACGCAGGGCCCGCGAAGGATAGTCGTTCGCATTGGCCCAGCTTCCAGGATTACCGCGCGGCTCCGGATTCGCCCGTTGTGGCGGAGGCGGAGGCGGTGGTGGCGGAGGCGCTGCTACCGGTGGTGGCGGTGGCGGCGCGGTCGGAACCGTCCGTATCACCGGCCGTGGCGCAACTACCGGCGCCACGATGGGCGGCGGTGTAACCACTGGTGGTGGCTCAATCAGCTTGTCTGGTGGTGGCGGCGGTTCCTCGGGTTCTTCCGGCGGTTCTTCCTCGTCAATGTCAATCATGTCCAGCTGCGATGCAACCTTCTTGACGGCAGTATAGGCTAGCCCGGTGACCAGCGCATAGCCAAGTAACAGGTGAATGATTACGACAAGAACGATCGATATGATCTTGTTCGAACTCATCTCTTGGTCAGCATAAGCCATTCAGAAATGTAACTCCTTTTTCCCCATCACAAGGTCGTCTACTCCATTGCTGAAGTTCCAGCCAAAGAGCGAGAGGTTTTGGAAACCATCGCGACCCTTATTATCCCCATGACAACTTTTCGTTCGCTTGAAAGCCATCTTAAATTTGTTTTAACGTGCTAGTTCCAAGCAGGCAATCGCTTTGTTGGTTCAGCATCGATTAAGCTGTTAAAGACCCACAATAAGGCCTAAAACCCGGCATCTTTAATCCCTGTTTCAGAGAAAATCATGCGCCCTTTGTTGATGTTCGTCCTTACCCTGTTTTCCACCCAGATTGCTGTAATTCCAGCTTTCTCACAGGTCATGGAGCAGAGCGATCCTCTGCAATATGCCGACATCGCCGACCTCAGCGCGGAAGCCCCTATCATTATTCATGTGACCGTCAAGGAGGCGATAAAAGTCGACCCGGAACGCGCGCCCAATGCGCCGGCGGGAACACAACGCTTTTATATTATCGCATCGACCAACGCCCTGATTCGTGGCCAGGGAGGGGTCGGCGAAACGATTCGCTACATCATCGATTTGCCCCTGGATGCGCGCGGACGGGCGCCGAAAATCAAGAAACAGTCCTTCATCATTTTCGCCCGCCGGACGCCGGGTGGCAGCAGCGACAATGTCCAGCTGGTCGCCAGAGATGCGCAGGTTTCCTGGACGCCCAGTCGCGAACAGCGGGTTCGTTCGCTGGTCCGCGAATTGGTTGCCAATGATGCTCCCCCAGCCATTTCCCGGATCGCCAGCGCCTTTCACGTGCCCGGCACCGTCATCGGGGAAGGAGAAACACAGATATTCCTGGAAACGGAGACGGGATCGCCGATTTCGATCACGGTGCTGACACGCGACGGCCAGCGCAAATTCTGGGCAGTTTCACTTGGTGAAATTGTTGACGATGCAGCGCGCGCGCCGATCAGGAACAGCCTGCTCTGGTACCGGCTAGCCTGCTTTCTGCCACCGCAATTGCCGGCCAGCGCCTTGGCTGGCGATACGCCCGCCAATGCCCGGCAGGCGCGCAGCGACTATCAGACAGTGCTCGACGATCTGGGCGGATGTCCGCGATCCCGCCGGCCGTGACCGCGCAGAACTAGTTCTGGCATTCGCATTCGGCGACGCTAATAAGGCGCCAACGCATTCACCCAAATTCAAAGAGGCTATTGACCATGACTGCTCCGCTTCGCATCGCGCTCGCTGGACTGGGCACCGTCGGAACCGGCGTGATCCGGCTCATCGAAGAAAATGGCGCCATGATCGCGCAACGGGCCGGCCGGCCCATTGTCGTGACGGCCATCTCTGCCCGCGACCCGAACCGGGACCGCGGCATCGACCTGTCCGGCTATTCCTGGATCGAGCGGGCCGAGGCGCTTGCCGAACAGGATGATGTCGACTGCATTGTCGAAATGATCGGCGGCGCCGACGGCACCGCGCTCGAACTGGCGCGCAAGAGCCTTGCCGCCGGCAAATCCTTTGTCACGGCCAACAAGGCGATGATTGCGCATCACGGGATGGAGCTTGCCCGGACGGCGGAGAACGGCAATCTCTCGCTACGCTATGAAGCAGCAGTGGCCGGCGGCATTCCGGTGATCAAGGGATTGCGCGACGGCGCTTCGGCCAACCGGATCGAGCGCGTCTACGGCATTCTCAATGGCACCTGCAATTATATCCTGACCGAAATGGAAAAGCACGGGCACGCCTTTGACGACGTGCTCAAGGAAGCGCAGCAAATCGGCTATGCCGAAGCCGATCCCGGCTTCGATATCGACGGCGTCGATGCCGCACACAAGCTGGCCATTCTGGCGGCGCTGTCCTTTGGCAAGGCGCTCGACTTCGAAGGCGTGGAAATCGACGGCATTCGCAACATCATGGCGGCGGATATCGGCCAGGCCAAGGCTCTCGGCTATCGCATCCGCCTGCTGGGCATGGCCCGGATCGACGACGGAAAACTGTTCCAGCGGGTCAACCCCTATCTGGTACCCGAAGGCCATCCGCTGGCGCATATCGACGGCTCGACCAACGCGGTGGTTGCCGAAGGCAATTTTTCCGGACGGCTGATGTTTCAGGGTGCTGGTGCCGGGGAAGGACCGACGGCCTCTGCGGTTGTCGCCGACCTGATCGACATCGCCCGGGGCGATACCGGCACCGTCTTTGCCGCGCCCGCCAGCAAGATGGAAGCCTGCGAACGGGCCGAGAGCGGCAACCGGATCGGCAAGAGCTACGTTCGCTTCATCGTCGCCGACAAGCCCGGCGTACTGGCCGAGATTACCGCCGCCATGCGCGACGCCAATGTGTCGATCGAGAGTCTCATCCAGACCGAGAAGACCGATGAAGGATCGGTGCTGATCTCGATGGTCACGCATGACAGCCGCGAACGGGATGTCTCGAAAAGTCTGGCCGCCCTGTCCAGCTCCACGAGTTTGCGGGCCGTGCCGGTGGTGATGCATCTGCTCAGCGATCAGGACTGATCATTCGCCAGTCGCCGGTGCCAGTGGCCGGATCATGGCCTGTTTCACATAATCCGCGTCGGGCACGTCCGGCGTTGCCGCCCGCCAGACGCGACCGGCAGCGCCGCCCAGGCCGCCGCCGCTTCCACCAAAACCGAAGCTCACCACCGACAGGCCCTTGAAACAATTGCGTTCGCTCGTCGTCACATAGCAGCGGCCCTGCTGGATGATTTCCGGATTGGCCCTGGGCAGCGGTTCGCGCGTTCTTTCTCCGGCTTCTGCAGCCAGTTCGGGAAAGCGGAGTCGTTGCTGACGATCGATTTCCGGGATGCCGCAGACCACAATCTCGTCGGTCGGACGGAAAAGCAGGCAGCCATCGGCGTCGACAGCCGCCAATTGCCTGGCGTTCGCGACAAGTTGCAGCGTCCGGTCAGCCGGCTCTGCAAATTGCCCCAGTGCGGCCGACGGCATCAGCAGCAGGATCAGGAAAACCTGTCTCGACATTGCAATATTGCTCCCCTATCGAGAGTTCAAAATTACCCCATTAGAGAAGGACTAATCGATAATATGCCCAAAGCAAGCGACATATTGGACCGCGTACTGGTCATGGAAATGGTACGCGTTACCGAAGCGGCGGCGATATCGGCAGCCAATCTGATCGGCCGCGGTGACGAAAAGGCAGCGGATGCGGCTGCCGTGGAAGCGATGCGCGCCGCGCTGAACGAACTCGACATATGCGGCACGGTGGTCATCGGCGAAGGCGAACGCGACGAGGCGCCGATGCTGTTCATCGGCGAAAAAGTCGGATGCGGATGCGAAGGCCAGGCCCCGGCGATCGACATTGCGCTCGATCCGCTGGAAGGAACGACGATCACCGCCAAGGCCGGCGCCAATGCGCTGGCCGTGCTCGCCATTGCCGAAAAGGGCAATCTGCTGAACGCGCCCGACGTCTATATGGACAAGCTGGCGGTCGGTCCCGGCTATTCGCCCGGCATCATCGATCTCGACAAGTCGGTCACCGAAAATGTCGAGGCTGTAGCCAAGGAAAAGGGCGTCGAGCCGTCGGAAATCATCGTCTGCGTTCTTGACCGGCCGCGGCATGACAAGATCATCGCCGAACTGCGCGGCATCGGCTGCGGCATCATGCTGATCCCCGACGGCGATGTCGCCGGCGTGATCGCGACGTCCGACGAAGACACGACCGTCGACATGTATATGGGAAGCGGTGGCGCGCCGGAAGGCGTGCTGGCAGCCGCAGCCTTGCGCTGCGTCGGCGGCCAGTTCAAGGGCCGCCTGCTGTTCCGCAATGATGACGAGCGGCAGCGTGCCTATAAATGGGGCATCGAGGATCTCGACAAGATCTATGACCTGAAGGAACTGGCCAAGGGCGACGTGATCTTTGCCGCAACCGGGGTCACCCATGGTTCGCTGCTCGAGGGCGTCAAGAAATTGCGCGGCGGCAAGATGACGACAGAAAGCGTGGTCATGCGCGCCTCGTCCGGCACCGTGCGCTGGGTGAAGAGCGAGCACCGCAAGACCTGATGGGTACGATCTTGCCCAATGGGCTCATGCAACAGGCGAGGCGGCTGCGCCTCTGCCTGTTGCTGTTGCCGCTATTGGTAACGGCCTGTATTTCTCCGGTGGAATATGGCGAGATCCCCCATGGCGACTATGTCGCGAATGACCGCTGCCGACCCGGAGAACAGCCGGCAGACAACTGGACCGATAAACCCTATTTTGCGGTGACCAGCCGCTTGCCGGATTGTCGGACCGCGCCCGTGGCGCTGCTCAGCCAGCGAAGCGATATCATCCGCTACGGCCGGTTTGGCGATCCTGCAGAAATCGAGATCGCCGACACCAAGGGCAAGATGAAAAAGCAGGAACGGATTCCCTTTGCCCTGAACGAGGACCAGCAATGGTGGGATGACCTGGCGGCAGCGGCAAAGAAACGCGATGGCCGCGTCCTGCTCTATGTCCACGGCTTTCGGGAAACATTCTTCACCAGCGCGCGCGACAGCGCACAGATTGCCCGCCTCTCCGGGCTCGACATCCCGATGGTGCATTACAGCTGGCCCTCGCAGGGCGAATTTCTGAAATATGCCGCCGATGAAACCAACATGTATTATAATGAACGTCAGTTCCGGAGTTTTCTGACCAAATTGGCACAGCAGCCATGGACGAAGGAAATCATCCTGGTCGCCCATTCGCTGGGCGTGCGACTGGCAGTCCCGGCGATCGAATATGTCGATCGCAACAGCAGCAACGCCGACTCGAGCAATATCTCCAATATCATCCTCGCCTCGCCGGACGTCGACCGCCAGGATTTCGAGCGCGACATTGCCGAAACCGTGCTGACCATGCGCCGGGTCAATAATGACCGCCGGATCACGGTCTATGTTTCGGCGAAGGACCGCGCACTCGGCCTTTCCAAGAGTTTTCACGGCTATCCCCGGCTGGGTCGTCCGGATTGCTTCAACCCGTTCGAGGCGGCCTCGCTGCGCGAACAGGGCTATCTCGAGCGCTGCTATGCCGCCAAGACGACCTATGATACGGAGCCGGAAAAGAGCGGGCTGACCATTGTCGACACCACCGCCATCAGCCGCGGTCAATCGGGACACAGCGACTATCTGCGCAGCGCCCTTGCCTGCTCCGACTTCGCCGCAGTGGTCAACGGCACCGAAGGCAAGACCAGAAAACGCAAGGCCACCCGGCTGCTGCACGTGTTCGAACTCGTGCCCGATCCCGATGGAGCGATACTCGACGATATCGCGTTGTGCCGCCGCAAGCCCGACTGATCGTGCTTATCTGGCTGGCATAGATGCAACGCGGTTCCCCGCAACTGGATAGGCTGCTGGCCAAGGCCCGGGCCTGCACCCTTTACGAAGACCTGCCGCTCGGACCGGCACCGCTGCTTCAGGCCGGTGCCAATGCCCGAATCCTGATTGCCGGCCAGGCACCTGGCAGCAAGACCCATGCGAAGGGCCGGCCGTTCGACGATGCCAGCGGCAAACGGCTGCGGCAGTGGCTGGGGGTGACCGAAGCGCAATTTTACGATCCCGAAATTTTCGCGATCCTGCCGATGGGATTCTGCTATCCCGGCACCTGCGCAGGTGGTGATCTGCCGCCCCGCCCGGAATGCGCGCCGGCCTGGCGCGAGCCGCTCCTGCAGGCGATGCCGCAGATCGAGCTGACCCTTGTCCTCGGCCAATATGCGCTCGACTGGCATCTGGGAGCACGAAAATCCCGGACGCTGACCGACACGGTCAAAAGATGGCAGGAATTCTGGCCGGAGACCCTGCCCCTCCCTCACCCCAGTCCGCGCAATATTCGCTGGCTAAAGGCCAATCCATGGTTCGAGGCGGAGGTTATTCCACTGCTCCGGGACCAGCTGCAGGATCTGCTCTAGAAAACGCCCATCGCCAGCCCGGCGGAAAGCGTCGCCCCGATCTCCCGGCAGGTCTCAAGCTCGTCCTCGCCGATTGTCTTGGGGGCCAGGATCGCCTCCGCGGTCTGCGCGTGGGTGCAGATGATCGGCGTATCGATCACCTTCTTCAGCCGCCAGCCGGTGGCAATCCGTTCCAGCTGCCGCAGCGCGTTCTCGCCGTCCGATCCCGCGCAGATCATCGCCGCATAAGGCCGCCCCTCGATCCTGCCGAGCAGCGGATAATAGCAGCGGTCGAAAAAGGTCTTCATCACCCCTGCGATCGCCGCCAGATTTTCCGGCGTTGCAAAAATATAGCCGTCGGCCGCCAGCACGTCCTCCGGCTGGCAGTCCTCGGCCCGCATCAGGCGCACGTCAGTGCCTTCTTCTCCACGGCCGGCAGCGGCCGCAGCCTTGGCCATCTGCTCGGTGCCGCCGGTATAGCTGTAATAGACGATCAGGAGGCTTTTCATTTCGCCCTCTTAGCAGCCAACTGACCGATTGTCAGCGGCGGTGGATTCCCGCATAGCGCAGGTCATGAACGCAGTATTGAACGTAGAGAATTCCCTGTCCGGCCAGACCTGGCGCTGGCGCAGCACCAGCGCCGACGCGCGCGATCCGGGCTTTCAGCCCGATGATCTGGTCACCCAGCTGTTGCTCGCCCGCGGCGCCAGCCGCGAGACGCTGGCGGTCAACCGCGATCCCACGATCCGCGGCTTCATGCCCGATCCGTCGGTGTTCCGCGACATGGATGCGGCAGCGGACCGGCTGAGCCACGCGATCAGAAATCAGGAAAAGGTCACGATCTTCGGCGACTATGATGTCGACGGCGCGACCAGCGCCGCCTTGCTGATCCGCCTGCTCCGGGATCTCGGGCTCGAGGCCGGCTATTATATCCCCGACCGGCTGATGGAAGGCTATGGCCCGTCGGGCGAGGCTCTGGTCGAACTCGGCAGGCAGGGCTGCGATCTGGTGGTCACCGTCGATTGTGGCGCCATGGCCTTCGAGGCGCTGGACATGGCGCATCAGGCCGGAGTCGAGGTGATCGTGGTCGACCATCACAAATGCGCGGCGGAGCTGCCCAAGGCGATCGCGCTGGTCAATCCCAACCGGCTCGACGAAAGCGATGCCGGCGCCGAACATGGCCATCTCGCGGCGGTCGGCATGGCCTTCCTGCTCGGCGCTGCTCTGGTCCGGACGCTGCGCAACCAGGGCTATTTCACCAATCGCGCCGAACCCAAATTGCTCGAGCTGCTCGATATCGTCGCGCTCGGCACCGTCGCCGATGTCGCCCAGCTGCGCGGCCTCAACCGTGCCTTTGTCGCCCAGGGTCTCAAGGTCCTGGCGGGGCGTCAGAATATCGGCCTGGCGGCGCTGATCGACGCCAGTAGGCTGAAGCGCGCGCCGATCTGCTCCGACCTCGGCTTTGCCCTTGGTCCCAGAATCAATGCCGGCGGCCGGGTCGGCAAGTCGGATCTCGGCGTGCGCCTGCTGACCACGCAGGACCCGGAAGAGGCGGCCGCCATTGCCGCCGAGCTTGACCATCTCAATCAGGAGCGCCGCGCGATCGAGGCGCATGTGCTGGAAGCGGCGGACGCAATGTGTTCGTCGCAGCAGAACCAGGCGGTGGCGGTGCTCTCGGCCAGGGGCTGGCATCCCGGCGTGATCGGCATTGTCGCCGGACGGATCAAGGAAAAGCTCAATCGCCCGGCGATCATCATCGCGCTCGACGAGGAGGGCATCGGCAAGGGCTCCGGCCGCTCGATTTCGGGCATCGATCTCGGCGCCGCGATCATTGCCGCCAAGGACAGCGGCCTGCTGATCGCCGGCGGCGGCCACGCGATGGCCGCGGGCATCACCATCGCGGCGGACAAGGTCGATGCTTTCTCGGAATTTCTCAACGACCGGCTCGCCGACAGCGTCGGCAAGGCGCAGGACGGCAAGGCGCTGCTGCTCGACGCGGTGCTGTCGCCGAAGGGCGTCAATCCCTTGATGGTCGAGGCAATGGACGGCGCCGGCCCCTATGGCATGGGCTGGCCGGCACCCCGCATCGCGACCGGCCCGGTGCGAATCATCAAATGCGATATTGTCGGCACCGACCATGTCAGAATGATCGTCGGCGGTGATGACGGCGCGTCGATCAAGACCATTGCCTTCCGCGCCGCCGAAAGCGATCTCGGCCAGGCGCTGCTCGGCGCCCCGCGCGGACGGAAATTGTGGATCGCCGGCCGCGCCAAGATTGACGACTGGGGCAGCCGCCCGGCGGCGGAAATCCACCTGGAAGACGCTGCCTGGGCCGACTGACCGGGAGGCAAAGCTGCGGCGCGAGCGATATAAGGCCGCGCCCACTCCGGTGCAGACAATTGGCGCCGAAATTCCGGCGAAAAGAGGGTTGACCAATGCCCGGCACCCCCCTAATGGCCGTTGCTCGCTGACCAGCAATTGGTATGGCCCCTTCGTCTAGCGGTTAGGACGCGGCCCTTTCACGGCTGAAACACGGGTTCGATTCCCGTAGGGGTCACCATTTTTTCCCTAGATATTGATCAGTCAACTGGTCTCCTGCTCCGACAATCCCGGCACTGCAAAATTCACCGACATGGGGTGCTTGCTGCAAGCAGGCGCTGATGCAAGACGGCTTGGAGTGCGGCACCCGGGCCTTTGCTGGATATTGACCTGCTCCGATGTCTAGCGAATCTCGCTTTTTCTCGCGGCTTTGGCGATATCCGGCCCCCTGACCGACTATCAGACCCAATTGACATGGCACAGCGCATCTGTTCTTCACCGGGACATCATCCTGCAGGAGAGAAAAATGTCCGTCGTTACCACTGAAAAGCACCAGAATGTTCTGGTCATTGTCGCAGATAATCCTCCGGTGAATGCGCTGGGCGCCGCCGTTCGCCAGGGGCTGGTCGACGGGATCGACCTGGCCCTGTCGGACGACGAGATCGAGGCGGTGGTCATCCGCTGCGACGGGCGGACATTTTTTGCCGGTGCCGACATCACCGAATTCGGCAAGCCGATGCAGGGGCCCAATCTGGCCGACGCGCTCGATCGGCTGGAGGCGAGCAGCAAGCCGGTGGTCGCGGCGATCCACGGCACTGCCCTGGGGGGCGGCTGCGAGGTGGCGCTGACCTGTCATTACCGGGTTGCGGTGCCGTCGGCAAAAATCGGCCTGCCAGAGGTCAAGCTGGGCCTGATCCCGGGTGCCGCCGGCACCCAGCGTCTGCCGCGGGTGGTGGGCGCAGAGGCCGCGCTGCCGATGGTAGTGATCGGCGATCCGGTTTCGGCGGCAAAAGCGCATGCGATCGGACTGGTCGACAAGATCGTCGGAGAAGACAGTCTGGCCGACGACGCCATCGCCTTTGCCCGCGAACAGATCGGCAAGCCAGTGCCGCGCTCTTCGGAAGGCACGGCCAACCGGGACGGTGTTGAGAACCCGGCCATATTCGACGAGTTCCGCCAGAAAAACGCCCGCAAGCTGCGCGGCTTTGCGGCACCGGAAGCGGCCATTCAGGCGGTGAAAGCAGCCGGCGAGCTGTCCTATGCCGAGGGCGTGAAAAAGGAACGCGAGCTGTTCACCAAACTGATGACCGGTACCCAGTCTGCGGCCATGCGCCACTATTTCTTTGCCGAACGCGCTGCCAACAAGATCGACGGCATTGATCCGAAGATCGACCTGATCCCGATCAACAAGGTCGGCATATTGGGAGCCGGGACGATGGGCGGCGGCATCGCCATGAACTTCCTTTCCGCCGGCATTCCGGTGACGATTGTCGAACTGAAGGAAGACGCGCTCGACCGCGGCGTCGGCGTGATCCGCAAGAATTACGAGAATACGGCCAAGCGCGGCCGGATGACGGAGCAGCAGGTCGAGGATGCAATGGGCATTCTCACCCCGAGCCTGTCCTATGATGATCTCGCCGATTGCGATCTGGTGATCGAGGCGGTGTTCGAGAATATGGATGTCAAGAAGGAGGTCTTCACCAAGCTGGACGCCATTGTCAAACAGGGTGCGATTCTCGCCAGCAACACCAGCTATCTGAATATCGACGAGATCGCGGCGGTGACCAAGCGGCCGGAATATGTGCTCGGCCTGCACTTTTTCTCGCCGGCCAATGTGATGAAATTGCTGGAAATCGTGCGGGGCGAAAAGACCGCTGACGATGTGCTGATGACGGCGATGAAACTGTCGAAGAAGATCGGCAAGGTCGCAGCGGTTTCGGGCGTCTGCCCCGGCTTCATCGGCAACCGGATGCTCAGCCCGCGCCAGCAACAGGCCAATCTGATGATCATGGAAGGCGCCAATTACTGGGAAGTGGACGATGTGCTGGTCGATTTCGGCTTTCCGATGGGGCCGTTCCAGATGTCGGATCTTGCCGGTGTCGACATCGGCTGGCACCGCGATCCGGAGCGGATCGAAACGCTGCGCGATGCCCTCTGTGCGGTCGGCCGCTGGGGCCAGAAAGTCGGCAAGGGATTTTATGACTATGATCAGGCGCGCAACCGGACGCCGTCCGACGAGGTCAAGCAGATCATCGCCGAATTTGCCGCCCGGGAAGGCAAGGAACAGCGCGCAATCTCGAAGGATGAAATCCGCGAGCGACTGCTCTACCCGATGGTCAACGAGGGCGCGAAGATCCTCGAGGAAGGCATGGCCCAGCGGGCGAGCGATATCGATGTCGTCTGGATCAACGGCTATGGCTGGCCGCTCTATACCGGCGGCCCGATGTTCTGGGCGGATACGATCGGTCTCGACACCGTCGTTGCCGGACTGGAGAAACACGGCCTGCCGGTAGCGGACATGCTGCGGGACAAGGCGAGCAAGGGCGAGAAGTTCAACGGCTAATCCGGCTGCGACCAATCAGGAGAGATACATTTGTCAGTTGATGTTGCAGATATGCTGGAAAAATGGGTGCCGGCCGAGGGATGGCCGCGGCGATCACGCGACGAGGTTAAGGCCTTGTTATGCGCGCCGGGACAGCCGTTCGAGATGGAAACGGTCGATATCGACGGCATTCCAACCCGGGTCTGGAAACATGCCCACCCCAGTCTCGCCGCCATGGCCGAACATGCCCGCGGTCACGGTGACAGCGAATTTCTGATCTTCGAAGACGAGCGAGTCACCTATGCCAGCTGGTATCGCGCGGTCGCTGCTCTGGCCATCGAGTTGCAGAACATCGGCGTGTCCAAGGGAGACCGGGTGGCGCTGGCGATGCGCAACCTGCCCGAATGGCCGGTGATCTTCTTTGCCGCCACGTCGATCGGCGCCATCGTGGTCCCGCTCAACGCCTGGTGGACCGATCAGGAACTGGTTTTCGGTCTGGAGAATTCCGAGAGCAGTGTGCTGCTGTGCGATGCCGAGAGATGGGACCGGATTTCACCGCATCTTTCGAATCTTCCGGATTTGAAACATGTGATCGTGTCGCGCAGCCAGAGTGTATTGGCGCCGCCGGTACGTCCGCTGGAAGATATCATCGGCCGGCCCAATGACTATCCCAGCCTGCCGGACCAGAACCTGCCCGCGGTCGACATCGCACCGGACGATCCGTCGACGATTTTCTATACCAGCGGCACGACCGGACAACCCAAGGGCGCGCTCGGCACGCATCGCAACCTGACCACCAACGCTGTCACCGTCGGCTATTCCGGAGCCGCTCAAGCGCTGCGGCGAGGAGATGAACTGCCTGAACCAACACCCCGGGTCGGCCTGACCGTGGTACCCATGTTCCATTGCACGGCCTGTTCCGCCACCATGATGCCCACCGTTCACGGCGGTCACAAGATGATCTTCCTGCACAAGTGGGATACGGTCAAGGCGATGGAAATCATCGAGCGGGAAAAGGTCAATGCCACCGGCGGCGTGCCGTTTATCGCCTGGCAGCTGATCGAACATCCCGACCGCGCAAATTATGACCTGAGCTCGATCGATTCGATCAGCTATGGCGGTGCGCCCTCGGCGCCGGAACTGGCCCGCAAGATTTACGAAGTCTTTGGCGCCTTGCCCGGCAATGGCTGGGGCATGACCGAAACCATGGCGACGGTGACCAGCCACAGCGCCGAGGATTATCTCAACCGGCCGACCAGCTGCGGCCCGCCGGTGGCCGCGGCCGACCTGAAGATCATGAGCGATGACGGGCGCCAGGAAATGCCGGTTGGCGAAGTCGGCGAGCTGTGGGCGCGGGGCCCGATGGTGGTGAAAGGCTACTGGAAGCGCCCGGAGGCCACCGCCGAGACCTTCGTCGATGGCTGGGTCCGCACCGGCGATCTGGCGCGGCTCGACGAGGAGGGATTCTGCTATATTGTCGACCGGGCCAAGGACATGATCATCCGCGGCGGCGAGAATATCTACTCCTCCGAGGTCGAGAATGTCCTCTATGATCATCCCGCGGTGATGGATGCCGCGCTGATCGGCATCGACCACAAGACGCTGGGCGAGGAACCGGCCGCGATTGTCCAGCTGGCTCCCGGGCAAAGCGTCACCGAGGCGGAATTGCAGCAATGGGTGCGCGAACGGCTGGCAAACTTCAAGGTGCCGGTGAAAATCCTGTTCCGCACCGAAAGCCTGCCGCGCAACGCCAATGGCAAGATATTGAAGAAGGACCTGAAGTCTTTGTTCTAGGGATCAGTCGGCATCACGCGCATCATGCCTTCCTGCACCGCCGACGCGACGAGAACACCGTCCTGCGTGTAGAGCGAACCGCGATTGAGACCGCGCGCATGGCCGGTCCAGTCGCTGTCCATGACATAGCAGATCCACTGGTCGGCCCGGAAATCATCGTGGAACCACATCGCATGGTCGAGGCTGGTCGAAAATAATCCGGGCGTGGTCCAGTGCAATCCGTGCGGGATCATCGACGTCGACAGCAATCCCATGTCTGAGGCAAAAGCCAGGGTGGCGCGGTGGATCAGAGGATCGTCCGGCAGCGGCGCAATCGTCCTGAACCACTGATACTGGCGCGCGGTCGCGCTTTTGCCCTCGGGCCGAAAGCTGCGGACATCAAATGGCCGCGGCATGCTCATCCGCTCAATCTGCTCATCCGAGACCAGCGGGTTGCGGGCAATCTGCTCCATCGCGCTGGGGCATTGCTCGGGCGGGAGGACGTCCGGCATCGCGATCTGATGCGAGAGACCTTCGGCAGGCTTCTGAAAGGAAGCAGTCAGGTTGAAGATGACCTTGTCATCCTGCCGCACCACCACTCTGCGGTTGGAGATGCTGCGTCCGTCAAAGTCGCGGTGCACCCGGAAATGCAGCGGCTTGGTCTCGTCCCCGGCGCGCAGGAAATAGGAATGGAGCGAATGGATCTTCTTTTCTTCATCGACCGTGCGATCGGCAGCGACAATCGCCTGGGCGATCACCTGCCCGCCGAAAATGCGCTCGCGTGCGGTCGATTCGAGCGCGGGGAATGTGAACTCGTCCGCCGCATCGGCCGTGAGATCAAGGGTGCGGAGCAGCCCCCGAATCAGCTTCTCCGCCGGCACGGAGGCGCGATGGGCCAGCGCCTCCGACAGCCGGCGTTCGACCTGTTCGTCCGTCAGTTTGTCCAAGATTTTTCGATTCCTTGATAGGGGCCGGATGGCGATTGGGGTGCGTTCAGGAATATATCTCGAACAGGCCGGCGCCGCCCTGCCCGCCGCCGATGCACATGGTGACCACGCCCCATTTGGCACCGCGCCGGCGGCCTTCCTGCAGCAGATGCCCGGCGCAGCGCGCACCGGTCATGCCGAACGGATGGCCGATCGCGATCGAGCCGCCGTTGACATTATATTTATCCGGATCGATGCCGAGCCGGTCGCGGCTGTAAAGACACTGGCTCGCAAAGGCTTCGTTGAGTTCCCAGATATCGATATCGTCGACGGTCAGGCCCTGCCGCTCGAGCAGCTTGGGCACGGCAAAGACCGGACCGATGCCCATTTCATCCGGCTCGCATCCGGCGACCGCCCAGGATACGAAACGGCCCAAGGGTTCCAGCCCGCGCCGTTCCGCTTCCTTCGCTTCCATCAGCAGGACAGCCGCAGCCCCGTCCGACAATTGGCTGGCATTGCCGGCGGTGACATATTTGCCTTCGCCCATCACCGGCTGCAACTTGGCAAGGCCCTCCAGGGTCGTGCCGGGACGATTGCACTCGTCGCGATCGACCGTATAGTCGACGATGCTCTCTTCCTTGCTTTCCTTGTCGACCAGCTTCATTCTGGTCTGCATCGGCACGATTTCATCCGCAAAAAGACCCGCTTCCTGGGCTGCCGCCATCCGCTGCTGCGATTGCAGGGAATATTCGTCCTGATATTCGCGGCTGATATTATAGCGCTCCGCGACAATGTCCGCGGTTTCGATCATCGGCATGAAGATCGCCGGGGCAATCTTCAGGATCTCCTGATCGATCGATCCTTCCGGTGCCCGGGGTCCCTGCATCGAGATGCTTTCCACACCACCCGCGACAACACAGTCGGCGCCATCGCCGCGGATATGGTTGGCCGCCATGGCAATAGCCTGCATGCCGGAGGAGCAGAAGCGATTGATCGTCGCGCCAGCCGTCGTCTTGGGAAGGCCGGCGAGAAGCGCGGCATTGCGCCCGATATTGGGAGCCCCGTGCGCCACATTGCCGATCAGGCTGTCATCGACAAAGTCGCCCTCCACGCCCGCTTTTGCCACCGCATGCTTGATCGCATGCGCCGCCATCGTCATCGGCGGCGTGATGTTGAAACCGCCGCGGCCCGCCTTGGCGAGCCCGGTGCGGGCATAAGATACAATGACAGCTTCGCGCATGTTCAATTTTCCTTCTGTTTTCGCCGGCAGCGCTCACCTGGAGTGCCATGGACTATTTCAACCCGGATTTATACGAGCCCGGATCAAGATGTCCACTTTTGCGCTTCCATCCGGCAGGAAAAAATCCGGTGACGCAATGCGGGAACAGAAATGCGCCAATTCTGGCAAATGTTCGGGCAATCGAAATATCGTCTGGAGGGATCGGCACCAAGCCCTCGCATTTGGTCCAACCCGGAGGAGCCATTCTCCGGCTTCAAGGACTCGGACCACCATATTTGGTTGCCTATTGGGTCCGAATTCACAATGGTGAGCAAATGGGAAGCCACAATAAATTCTATCTCACCTGTTTTTTCCTCACCAGTCTCGCCGGATCTGCCGCCAGCTCCCGGCCCGTTGATCGCTGCAGCGACGCCCCGGAAGTTCAGCAGCTGGATGCTGAACAGGAACGCGCAAGGCTATATGCGGCGACCGCCATCCTGTCCTATGTTCCCCGCAGCAGCGACATTGCAATATGGGATGCTGATAGCGGCCAGTGGCATGCCGGCACCTCCGGCAGCGCATTGCGATCAGGAGATGCAGTCTGTGTGACAGCCGGAGTCTCGCCCGCCATGATCCGCAGTTCATCTGGCGAAGACGGAGAGATGATAGCGGTAACTGGGGATCAGCAACCGTTCATCGTTGAGGGCCGGAAAATTGCCCTGCCATCATCAATCACCATGGCATGGATGGACGATATCGACTGGCCGACAGGAAGAGAAATGGCAGCCATTGAACGAGGACTCGGACGTGCCGGGCGACAAAGAACGGGCGCCACCCGCGGCATGAGCGTCGGCAGCACTCCGCGCGCCGTCTATCTTGGCGGAGCAGGCTTGCCGGCCGGGATCACAAGACAGAAGATGCTCATCAAGCTTGATAGACAGATGTGGGGATGGTGCAGCACCGACGAACAGGTGATCATATTTGACGGCGAAAAACGCCTTGCGCAATTATCCCCGTTCGAACCGCAAAAGCTGCTTCCGATCAAGGATGCCACGGAAATCCGAATTGCCAGCGATTCCGGAACAGCCCGCAAGATCGCCATTGAATGGATCACCGACAAAGATCTGCCCATTCCGGACTGGATAAAGGCTGCCAAAGACCCATTGCTGAGCGCAATCTGGCTGTCGGAACATGAAAGCGGAGAATATCAATGGATTGGCCACACGATATTGGATGGACTCGCCCAGTCGAGGCCAGCCGCCCTGCACTATCTGGCACACCGCAGCAATTGCGGCAGAGGCTATAGCTACAAGCCGTCACTCGAAATTGTCCGAAACTAGGATTCCTGCATTGTCGGGAATGGTAAGGCTCATCCTGTCTGTTCTGGTCCTGATGTCGGGCGTCACTCAGGTCGCAGCACAACCAGAAGCCGGCGGTCTTCCCGAGATGGTTGAATCGCTGGAGAGCGAACTTGCGGCCCTGGAACAGTCGGCAACCAATGATGAATATGAACTGATGATCGTCCGCGAGCAATTGTCGATTGCTCATCACGAATATGGCGTTTCGCTGAGCCAGGCTGGAGAGCTGGCCGCAGCGACCCAGCATTATCGACGTGCGCTCGCGCTGGATTTGACAAATTTCGGTTCTGATGACCCCGCAATTCTCAAATCCGCCAATAGTCTCGCGACCAATCTGAATTTTCTCGGTCAATATAGCGAAGCGGAAAATATCCTTCGCCGCACATTGATCTCGGCAAGGGCCAATTCCTCCCGCGAGCGCAATCAGCGCTGGACCATTGTGAATACACTGGCCGGTTCCCTGACCGGACAAAATCGCTTGCGCGAAGCCGAGCAAATATTGCGGGAGACCAAGACGCAAATAGAAGGCTCCGAAATTGATATTGACGGCCCTCTCCGCTCACTGATCGAGAATAATCTTGCCCATAATCTGTATCAGAAAAGACGCTATGCGGAGGCAGTCTTGCTGTTTCGCAATGTCGTCGACTATCATCACCGGCAAGCAATGGATAACAATCCTGAAGGCCTTCTGGCCAAACATAATCTGGCGTCCGGTCTGATAAAACTGCAGAAATTTCACGAGGCGCTCGATCTCGCGCAGGACACCTATCGGCAACGCCTCCTGCAGCTGGGCGCAAGCCATCCGGACAGCCTGACCAGCCTGGTCACCCTAGGATTGGCCAGACAGGGAATGGGGCAGTTCGCCGCTGCCATTGCAGACCTGAAACTGGCCTTTGACGGCAGAAAGGAGAGACTGGGACCAACGCACCCGGACACGGTGGAAAGTGCGACGGCAATGGCGGCGGCGCTGCTGGCAGAATCTTCAAACGCAACACTGGCTCTGCACTACGCAGCGCCTGCCGCAAAAATCATCAGAGACAGAATAGCGGCTGCCGGCACCGGTGTGGGTGATCTGGCGAGTTACGCAAGAGAGGTCGAAAACAGCAAAAACCTGCATCGCCTGTTGCTGGAAGCGGCCTGGCAAGCGGATCCTGAAGAATCTCTCCCCGAGGGTTTCGAGGCTGCACAGGTAATCCTCAACGGAACAACCAGCCGGGCCGTCGCGCAGAAGGCCGCAAATCGGGTCGCCGATACCGCCGGGTTGCGCCCGCTGGTCGACCGGCGCCAGACATTGAGTCAGCAATGGCATCGGGCAGATCAGAATTTTCTGGAGCTGGTGGCTGAATCGGATCGGGGAATTTCCAGAAATCTCGAGCTGGTTGCGCAGAACAGGACTGCATTGAGCCAGCAGATTGAGGAGATCGATCGGGAAATTGCTGGCCATGCTCCGGACTATTTTTCTCTGGTCAAACCCGGATCCCTGACAATAGCAGAAGCCCAATCGCTGTTGCGCAAGGACGAAGCGGCCCTGCTCGTAATCCCGACCTCTTTTGCCACGCATCTCATTCTGGTGACTGCCGATGGACTGCTGTGGCATCGAAGCGATTGGACGCAGGCCCGAATTGACGCGGCGGTCGAGCGGCTGCTGTGGGACGTTGGCGCCAATATCGATGTTCCGATCGACAAGACAATGGAATGGCAGGATCAGGGCGAAGGCATTTATCCTTTTGACTTCTCGACCGCCCATGCACTCTATGCTGAATTGGTGACGCCCATCAAATCTGCGCTCCGGGACAAAAAAGTCTTGTTTATTTCTGCGGCCGGCAAGCTGGCGACGATTCCGTTCGGGATTTTTGTCGAGGGAATTCCTGACGGTCCGTACGGTTCTCCCGAAACGCTACGCTCTGCAAAATGGTTCTCGGACCAGATAGCCCAGATCAATATCCCGTCACTGCAATCATTGAAATTTCTCCGCCAGCACCGCCAGGGAAATGACAAGAAGAGGCCAACTCCTTTTCTCGGCTTCGGTGATCCGATCTTGAGCGGCCAAGCGGCCACCCGGGGTGGGCAGCGCGGAGCCAAGTCGGATGATTTGTCCAGCAAACGACTGGACATAATATTCGGCGAAGCTGACAGTAGCGGAGTCATATTGGCCAACCCTGCCGAACTGATGAAACTGGCCCGCTTGCCGGGAACGGCAACCGAACTGACCGCAATATGGAACGCTCTTGGTCAACCGGAACGCTCCTTGTATCTGGCCGGGGAGGCGACCGAAACCCGGGTCCGATCCACCGTTCTTTCTGCTGACGTGATCAGTTTCGCGACCCATGGATTGCTCGCCGGTGAAATCAACGGAATGGCTGAGCCGGGCCTGATTCTGTCGCCGCCGTCCAGTCCGACGTCCACCGATGATGGCTATCTCAGCAGCTCAGAAATCGCTGCACTTACGATTTCGAGCCAATGGGTCATTCTGTCTGCCTGCAATACCGCTGGTGGTGAAGGGGATGACGGAGAAGGATTTTCGGGCCTGGCGAAATCCTTCTTTTTCGCTGGTGCACCATCCCTGCTGGTTTCCCACTGGCCAGTCAGAGATTTGGTGGCCTCACGAATGACAGTCATCGCCTCTGAATTGACAAACCGGGATTCTGATCTTTCACCGGCTCAATCACTCATGATGGCAATGAGAAAGATCCGGAACGATGTCAGCCATGACACGGAAGATGACACCTGGGCCCATCCCAATGCATGGGCGCCATTTGTCATTGTCGGCGACCGATAGAATATCCTGTCCGGTCCCCAATCCCCCTTTCCTACATCACCCCCCATCTGATAAAATTATACCATGACCGTGCCAGCCCATGCTCCACTGCCCGCCCGCAACCGCGCGCGCCACTCCCTGCCTATCCACCTGATTGAGAAGGAGAATATTGATCCTGTGACCGCCAGATAGCCTGCCGCTGCCGCCACCGCTTTTTCCGCTTTGGGGGGTGTGACCCGTGTGACCCGGATTTCAATTTTCCCGGAACAGGCGGCACCGTCCGGACAATTGGTTCGCAAAACAGGCGCCTTTTGCTATGGCCCGGCGCATGTGCATCATTTCCCTCGCCTGGCAGGCCCATCCGCATTGGCAACTGGTCGCGATCGGCAACCGCGACGAGCTGCATGACCGGCCGGCCGCGCCGCTGGCGCGCTGGCCGGATCATGCGCATCTGTTGGCGGGCAAGGATGTGCAGGCAGGCGGCACCTGGCTGGGGGTCTCCGAACAGGGTCGCTTTGCCGCGGTGACCAACCTCAGCGGTCATGGCCCGGCGGACAGCAGTCGCGCGTCGCGCGGCGACCTGCTGAAGGACTTCCTGTCCGGCGCGGGCGGTCATGATGATCTGGATGTTGTCGACTTTGCCGACTTCAACCCGTTCAACCTGATCACCATCGCCGGCAACGAGGCGCATGTGCATGCCAATCGGCCGGAGCCGGTCAGCCGGCGTCTCGAGCCGGGCATCCACGGCCTGACCAACGGTCCGCTGGACCGGCCATGGGCGAAAGCCGGGCCCCTCAACGCGGCTTTGGCGGACTGGCTGCAAAAGGGCTCGCGGGCCCCCGATCTCCTGCTCGAGATCCTGGCGAACCCGTCGACCTATCCGCTCCCGGATGCGACAGACGCGGGATCGCCGGCGCAGCTGGAACCGGCCAGCTCCGGAATATTCATCCGCAATCCGCTATATGGCACGCGCTGCAGCACGATTGTCGCCATCGACCATGCGGGCAACGGTTCGATCCTGGAACGGCGCTACGACGCGTCGGGCGAACGAACCGGCGAGAATCGACTATCCTTCATCTGGCCGCGCTAGGATATTGCCGGCAGACGGCATAGAAAATCCGTGCATGTCGCTTTCCGGATTTTCCGCTATGCAAGTCTGATGGGTTCAAACCGGTTGAACAATAGCCCTACGGTCTTCCAGCGCCTGTCCCCGGACAGCACGCGCAGCTATATGTCCTTTGCCATCGGGCTGGCGGTCTTTGTCGTCGGCACCTTGGCGACCTATGTGGCGCAGAACGCGGATCGACCGATCAGCGCGGCGTTGGTCTATGTGCCCGCGGTCACCATAATCGGTGCCGTGAACGGCCTGCGCGCGGGGCTGCTGGCGGGCATCGGCGCCTCCTTCTTCTACAACTTCTTCTTCAGCGAACCCTTCCTCAACTTTAAGGAAGGCCATGGTCTGGGCCTGTCGATTGCCTCCGGCTTTGCGCAGGCGTTCGGGGGTGAAATCTCCGCGCACAGCCCCTTGGAAATGGGCAAGGGGACAAAGATCATCATCAAGCTCCCGGCTCTGGCCTGCCCTTCAGAAAGCATCGGGAAATGAACGCAAGAATATTGCTGGTCGATGACGAGACCGCCCTCATCCGTTCGCTGCAGCCGGTATTGATCGCGCAGGGCTATGGCGTTGATTCGGCCGGAACAGCTGCCGAAGCCCTGAAAAAAGCGAAGGAGACGGTATTCGACATCATCTTGCTCGACCTCGGACTGCCCGATGCCGATGGCAAGGAAAGACCGGATGCCCTGGGCGCGGACGAAACAGCATGGGCGCTCAACCGCCGCGCGGTAACGGTCACGGTGCAATAGAACGCATGACCGAAATCAGGCCGAACATCCTATGCTCGTGAAATAGGAGCAAGACGGAAACCGGCCAGCGGATCAGGCAACGTCCTGCTTTTCCAAGGGCTTGCGCTTGTTGAAAATATCGGCGAGCGCCTCGGCCCGTTCCTTGCTCAGGTCCTTCCTGGCAGCAGCGAACACTTCATTCTCTTCCTCGTCCATATGATGCTCGAGCCGTTCCCTGAGCGTCTTGAACCGCGTCAGCCATCCGGTGCTGCTGTGTCCCCCGTCAGCATTCAATAGACAGACTGGCCGCATGAAATAAGTGAGTGTTTTGGTTTCATTGCAGTGACTGTAAGGAACGAAGATGAAAGCAAAACACTCAAAAGCCCCCGCGGAGCGG
>Ga0075467_10000243_pt1 | contig 40749 bp, 27 predicted proteins | sample DEB08_DNA_9_FD_75067 | JGI IMG/M metagenome (GOLD analysis project Ga0075467, IMG submission 75067) | Aqueous microbial communities from the Delaware River and Bay under freshwater to marine salinity gradient to study organic matter... | ecosystem: Environmental > Aquatic > Marine > Coastal ... | reverse complement strand
GCGGAGAGAGAGGGATTCGAACCCCCGGAGGTGTGACCCTCAATAGTTTTCAAGACTACCGCATTCGACCACTCTGCCATCTCTCCAGTATGTTTTCCTTATTTCCTAAGGGGTTGCAAATGTAAAATTATTTTTAGCTCTACAAACAACCTTAAGCCTCTTTTTCTGTCTATATTCGTATAATATTCTTCTTCGAAATATATACTCTATGCGCAAAGTATTTATCTTGCTGTTTATCAGCTTCTTCGTATCAGCAAAAAAAACTAACCTTTATATTTCCGTTTCTGAGTTTCTTACCGATCAACGCCAATCTTACGTTGAATTGTACTTTGGCATTGATAGCTATAGCCTTGACTATGTTAAAAGGGAGTCTACTTTTATGGGGGGCTTAGAAGTGACCGTGAGTGTTTTTCAAGAGGGCAAAATTATAACGGGCGACCGTTTCCGTATTCTTAGTCCAGCTTACGCAGATACCAGTGGCCTTAATCAGATATTATTCCACCAACAGCGCTTTTTACTTGAGCAAGGAAGCTACGAAATGCAATTGCAAATTGTAGATATTAACGATACCATCGAACGCTATGAGTTTTCACGCAACATTATTTTAACCATCGATAAAGAAAAAGCGGATCATTCCCAAATCGTTTTCCTCGAAAGTTTTGCTCCCGCGAGTGAAGCTCCCAAAAACTCTTATCTCCGCTCTGGCTATGCCTTAGTACCGACTATTAGTAGTGGCACGCCTTATTTCCCTGAAAGCACGAAGCAACTTTCTTTCTATAACGAACTTTATAATTTAGATAAAGTACTGGGAGCAGATACCAAGTTTCTTTTGCGCTATTACTTGCAGGATGAAAGTACCGGTAACAAACTGAATAATTACGCAGGCTTTATTAAAAGTTCGGCGGCTCCGGTTATCCCTGTTTTAAACGCTTTTAATATCGAAAAACTTCCTAGTGGTAATTACAACTTGGTAATTGAAGCTCTCAATCAAAAGGGTGAACAAATTATAGAACACAAAACATTTTTTTACCGTAAAAACGCGGAGGGTGAAGTCCTACCCGGTAGTTTTGAAGCGGAGGACTACACAGGCACTTTTGTTGACTTCTTGGGTAACCTCGATAGCGTTTATAAATACGTAGAGTACCTCTACCCCATTTCTTCCGAAAGGGAACAGATAAGTCAAGAAAACCTTTTGGCGCAAGCTGATGAGCAAATGCTAAAACAGTATTTTTTAGCATTCTGGCGCAATCGCAAACCACTTGCTCCCGAGCAAGCTTGGAAAACCTACCATCGCAAAGTAAGAGAAGCCAATAATTTGTTTAGCAGTGGCCTCAGATTAGGTTATAAAACAGACCGTGGTAGGGTGTGGTTAATGTATGGCCGACCCGACCAAAAAGAACACCGAGCCATGGAACCCAATATGCCCGCCTACATTATTTGGCAGTACAACAAAGTGCAAAGCGATTTTGTGGTTACTCAAAATAATAAGATGTTTGTTTTTGGAGAGTTTGAACCCTCCACCCAAGAGTTTCAGTTAATCCACTCTACCGCACTAGGTGAACTGCAAAGCCGCGATTGGCGCCGCGATCTTTACTTCCGTGCTTATGGTGGACCGGGAACGATTGATCCTGATAGTGATCCTAATGCGCGTGAATTTGGTTCGCGTACTAATCAAAACATCATTTTAGGAACTACTGGTGCAGACCGGATAAACCGCTAAATTTGCGGCATGATCGTATACCAGATTGCGGTGGCCTTTGGCCGTATCGTGTCCTTTTTACCTTTCCGACTCATTTATGGGCTTAGCAATTTTATCGCTTGGCTATTAGGCTCTGTTCTAAAATATCGCACCGATGTAATTCAGCGTAATTTAAAGGCTTCCTTTCCAGAGATGTCGCAGAAAGAACAGCACAAAACCCAAAAAGGATTTTACCGAAATTTTGCTGACATAATAGTCGAATCTTTCAAGAGCTTAAGCATCTCCGAAAAAACCATGCGCCAGCGTTTTGTGCTGCGTAACCCCGAGGTGTTTCAAAAGCTTTACGATCAAAATAAAGGCTTAATCATGGTAATGGGTCACCATACTAATTTCGAGTGGACTGCCATGTCCATTCCCCTCGTGGTGCCCCAAAACTGCTATGCGGTTTACCATCCTCTTAAAAACCCGTTTTTCAATAAACTAATTGTTAAAATTAGAGAGCAATTCGGCCTGCAACTTTTTAAAATGGCGGATACTTACCCCTTTATGTTAAATAATCCTGATCCCAATCCCCTCTATGTTTTCATGGCCGATCAGAGTCCCCATAAAGGGAAGATTAAGTACCGTGGAGAGTTTCTTAACCAATCTACACCCGTACATTTAGGCGTAGAAAACCTGAGTAAGAAGTGCAACTTAGCGGTAGTTTTCATCAACATCATCCGCGTAAAACGTGGTTTTTACGAAATAGAAGCGCAATTGCTTTTCGATAAGCCTCAGGAAACTGAAACCTACGAGATTACCAATACCCACCTGCGGGCTTTGGAAAAATTAATACAAAAAGACCCACCCAATTGGCTGTGGAGTCATAAACGCTGGAAACATGCCTAATGCCCCCATTGCGGTCGCCATTCTTAACTGGAACGGAAAAAAACTCCTCGAACGATTTTTAGCTAATGTACTAGAGCACAGCTCTCCCCTAGCCAAAGTTTATCTTATCGATAATAATTCGAGCGACGATTCCATTGCTTATACTAAAGCAGAATTTCCAGCAGTAGAAATAATTTCCTTAGCCGATAATTATGGCTATGCGGGTGGTTATAATAAGGGACTTAAACACATCGAAGAAGAAATTGTAATCTTACTCAACTCCGATGTAGAAGTTAGTCCCAATTGGTTAGAACCCCTTTATTCTCGCTTTACAGCAGATGCGACCCTGGCGGCATTACAGCCTAAAATTAAAGATTTGAAATCCCCCCAACATTTCGAGTACGCTGGCGCCGCCGGTGGTTATATCGATATTTTAGGCTACCCATTTTGTAGGGGTAGAATCTTCGATCATTTGGAAAAGGACCAGCAACAATACAATAATTACCAAGAAGTTTTTTGGGCTACCGGTGCCTGTTTAGCCGTGCGGAAATCTGCCTTTGAGCAAGTGGGAAAACTCTATGAAACGCTTTTCGCGCACATGGAAGAAATTGATCTTTGCTGGCGATTGCAACTGGCAGGTTTTAAAGTAGCGGTAGAGCCCGCTTCGGAAGTATACCATTTAGGGGGCGCCACTTTAGAATCATATTCGCCCCAAAAAACCTATCTCAATTTTCGCAATAGCTTAATTATTCTCTTCTTAAACCTACCGCACAGCCACGCGATTCCAACTATTTTAGCCCGGCTAGTTTTAGATGGAGTATCGGCAATTCGTTTTCTCCTGTCTGGGAAACCGAAATTATTGTTCGCCATATTACGCGCCCATTTTGCCTTTTACGGAATGTTCAATGCCCTGTTTCTTGAAAAAAGAAAGCGGAAATCGGCCCCTTTAAAATCTTTAAAAGGGGTTTACCCGAAAAGTATTGTAGCGGCTTTTTATCTGCGTAAGCGCAAGACTTATAACGACTTAAAGTTTTAAGCGGGTAAAAAATAACGCAAGGCCAATTCGTAAGAACGCAAGCCCATGCCCGAAATTACCGCTTTGGCACCGCTCGAGATATAGCTAAAATGGCGAAACTCTTCCCTTTGAAAGATATTGGAGATATGCACTTCAATAAGAGGACAGTCTAAGCTTTTCACGGCATCACCCAAGGCTACCGAAGTGTGGGTAAATGCAGCAGGATTGAGAATAATACCATTCGAATCTTCAGCTGCTTTATGGAGGGCATTTACTAATTCGCCTTCTATATTGGACTGAAAATAGCTGATTTCCAAATGACTAAAGGCTTCCTGTAATTGCTTCAAGTACTCCTCAAAACTTTGGCCGCCATAAATTTCGGGTTGACGTTTACCTAGCAAATTTAGGTTAGGACCGTTGATGATGGCAATTTTCATTTAGTACATTTAGGGCATCAAAAGTACTAAATGAACTGGAGCAGCGCCATTAAAGAGTTTTGCGATTATATGAAGATTGAAAAAGGCTTGGCGGAAAACTCGGTAAAGGCCTATCGGCGCGACCTTTTTAAACTGGCGGTTTATTGCGAAGATCAAAATTGGATGCCTTTACAGATGGATTTAAAAGCGCTAGAAGAAGCCGTGATGCATCTCTCAAAAGAAGGAATTAGCACCAATAGTCAGGCCCGTTTTATCTCTAGCCTGAAAGGTTTTTACAAGTACCTAGTTTTAGAAGACTATCGCGACAGCAATCCCGCCGAACTGCTAAATGCCCCGCGTTTAAGTCGCAAACTGCCCGTGTATTTAGAAGAAGATGAAGTAGCAGCCATGATTAATTCGGTGGATCTGAGCAAGCCCGAAGGCATGCGCAATAAGGCGATTTTAGAAACCCTTTATGGTTGTGGCTTACGCGTTTCGGAACTAACCGATTTACGCATTTCCGACCTCTTTTTAAAAGAAGATATTATTCGCGTTAATGGCAAGGGAAATAAGGAACGCCTCATACCCATTAATGCGTTGGCTCAAAAACGCATCGAGCTCTACCGCAAGGAAGTGCGCGTGCATCAAGAAATTATTCGCGGCCAAGAAGACTTCCTTTTTCTCAACCGCCGAGGCAAGAAATTAAGTAGAGCGATGATTTTTAATATCGTAAAAGAAGCGGCCTATAAAGTAGGAATTCGCAAGGAAATTAGCCCCCATACCTTTCGGCATAGCTTTGCTACACACCTGGTAAAACACGGCGCCGACTTACGAGCCGTGCAAGATATGCTGGGACATGAAAGTATTACCACTACTGAAATTTACACCCACCTCAGCCAGCAACAATTGCGCGATACCATTACCAATTTCCACCCCCGCGCCACCAATTAGTTTCCTTAACGGAAGATGGGAAATAGAATTAAAATCTCTATTCAACTAAATTTTTAGTTAATTTGTTTAAATACTATCTCATGCTGCGAATTTGCCTCCTAATTACTCTTTTTATTCCTGCGCATCTTGCGCAAGCACAGAAAGACAGCCTGCAAAAAGAGCTAAAAAATGAAGTAGCCTTGATGCAGTTTGATCAAGCCCTGAGGAGCCTAAACCTTCTTTATGCCAATGACAAAGAGTCCGAGTATTATTTGCTCACTTCGGCCTATTGTTATGAAAATTTAGGTCAAAGCAAAAAGGCGCAAGAGCAATACGAAGCGCTGATTTTGGTTAACGACAGTCATAATATTGCCAAGGTGAAGTTGGCCAGTCTTTATAAAAACCAAGGGCTCTATCGGCCCGCTTTAGACTTATACAGCCAACTACTAAAGGCCGATCGAAGCAATGCCTATTATCACAAGCAAAAGGCGCAAATTTCCCTGCAGTTAAGCGATGTGCAAGGGGCCTTATTTAGCTCTCAAGATGCCTTAACTTATAGTCCCCATGATGTGGAGGCGATTTTTGGTCTCGCTAAAATATATTTGGAAGTGCGTTATTATCGCGCTACGGACAGTCTGGTAGACTTGGCTTTAAAGTTAGAGCCCAACAATATTCCTGTGCGAATTTTAGGTGCAAATTCTGCTTATCGTCAAGAAAATTATACTATTGTTAAGGAGCAAATCGAGGAGAATTTCCGCATCAGTAAAGACTCTACCGCCTATCAATTGAAGCTCCTAGGGATAGCTGATTTTCATTTAAAAAAGTACGCGGCCAGCATTCATTGCTTGGAGCGCATGATTTTGAAAGAAGACCCAAGCGAATTGATATACAACTACCTAGGCCTAGCTTACTTTGAGACGCAGCAATATGCCGAAAGTGAAAAAGCCTTTACAAAAGCTCTGCGCAAAGCAATTTCTGATAAAACGGGCGCCTATTATTCCTATATAGGACTCAATCAATATCATCAACAAAATTATACTATGGCTGTAATCTCCTTTGAAGAGTCTTTCCATTTTAAGAAAGACCCACTGATTTATTATTATATAGCCCGCTCCTACGATGAGCAGTTTGCCGATAAAAAGCCTGCGCAAAAATATTATGAGCGATTTTTAGCCACGAGCAGAGAGGCCGATGATGCTTACACTAACTTTAGTAAAGAAAGACTTTCGCAGTTTAAAACCGCCGATCATTTTAAAAAGGTTAAATCTGATGAGTAGGTGGGAATTAATAGGCCAATAATTCTTGTAAGGTCTTTTTAAAGCGCTCTTTTCCTAAAAAGCCTTTTTCTAGATCAGCTGCAAAGGGAACGGGCGTATCTAAACTAGCTACTCTCTTTATCGGCGCATCTAAATATTCGAAAGCTTCCTCGGTAAGAATAGCGGCTATATCATTCACGATGCTGCCAAAGAGCGTATCTTCCGTAAGGATAAGCGCACGGCCAGTTTTTTTAACTGAAGTTATAAGGCTTTCTTTATCTAGTGGCATCAAGGTGCGTAGGTCAATTACCTCAACATCAAGCTCCTCTTCCTCTACATAATTTAAAGCCCAGTGTACGCAAGCGCCGTAGGTTATAATACTAGCCTTAGTTCCTTCCCGCACTATGTTTGCTTCGCCAATAGGCGTGGTATAGTAGGCCTCGGTAACATCGCCATAAATAGAACGATAAAGCGCCTTATGCTCAAAAACCATAACCGGATTTGGGTCTTCTAAAGCACTAAGCAGCAAACCTTTTGCATCTTGTGGAAAGGCCGGATAAACTATTTTCAATCCGGGTACATGGCTAAACCAAGCCTCGTTACTTTGGCTGTGAAAGGGACCCGCCGCCACACCGGCACCCGTTGGCATGCGAATTACTACATCTGCATTTTGTCCCCAGCGCCAGTGAATTTTCGCGAGATTATTCACAATTTGATTGAAGCCTTCGGTGGCAAAGTCGGCAAATTGCATTTCCATCATCGCCTTATACCCGGCAATGCTTAAGCCCAAGGCAGAACCCACAATGGCCGACTCACACAAAGGCGTATTGCGCACGCGCTCTTCTCCATATTTATCGGCTAGGCCTTCCGTTACTTTAAAAACACCGCCATATTTAGAAATATCTTGGCCCATCAAAATCAACTTAGGATGGCGCTCCATCGCCTGATCTAATGCATTATGAAAGGCATCCACCATGCGCATTTCACGCTTCTCGCCGTCCGGTAAAGTAGTACTATAGGGGTTTTCCGCGAATAAGTCGGCGAATTGCTCCGCCTCATTAAACTCTATTTTGGGTTCTTTATAGGCCTCTTCAAATGCCGAACTAATTTCGGTTTTTATCGCTTTGGTAATGGTCTTATCTTCCTCAGCACCTAGGAGGCCTTCATTAATTAAAAAGGTACGATAATTCTCAACTGGATCCCTTTCCGACCACTCATCTTGTAAGCCATCGGGATAATATTTGGTGCCCGAAGCTTCTTCGTGACCGCGCATTCTAAAACTGCGACACTCGAGGATAAAGGGAACGGAATCTTGTTTTATTTCCGCAGAAATCTCTTGGATGGTATGGTAAACCTCTAAAAGGTTATTGCCGTCAATACTCTTTCCTTTTATTCCGTAACCAATGGCCTTATCGACAAAACTTTTAAAGGCAAATTGTTGATCACTGGGTGTACTTAGTCCCCACTGATTATTTTCCACTAAAAAGATTACCGGTAATTTCCAAACCGCCGCTACATTTAAGGCTTCATGAAAATCACCTTCACTAGCACCACCATCGCCCGTAACTACCAAGCAAACTTTATCCTCGCCTTTTAATTTATGGGCTAGCGCAATGCCATCGGCAATGCCTAGTTGAGGACCCAAATGTGAAATCATTCCCACTAAATGATGCTCCACTGTTCCAAAGTGAAAAGAGCGATCGCGGCCTTTCGTAAAGCCATTTGCTTTCCCTAAAAACTGTGAAAAAAGTCGGTTTAAAGGAACTTCACGCGTAGTAAACATACCCAAATTGCGATGCATGGGTAAAATAAATTCATCCTCTTGCATAGCCAAAGCCGCGCCAACAGAAATAGCTTCTTGGCCGTAGCCCGAAAACCACTTCGAGATTCTACCCTGTCGAAGGGTGATGAGCATTTTGTCCTCAATAAGACGAGGTTTTAAAATGGCCTTATAAAAATCTATTAATTGGGTATCGCTTAAACCTTTGCGGTTGAATTTCATGCTGTGCTTTTTGAGGGATCCAAAAATACCTTTTTATCTTAATCCTAATCCTTAAAAAACAAGAATTACAGAAATAAAGCAACTGTTCAAAAGCACTTGCTCTTCACTATTTTAGGATTAATGCTTTTCTCTACCTTTGTGGAAATTTCAAAAAAATGTCTGAAAAACTTGGTATTCCCTCGGTTAATCTAGCTGATTTTTTAAGTGGTGATGCACAGCGAAAAGCTAGCTTCGTGCAAGACTTAGGAAAAGCTTACGAAGAGATTGGTTTTGTCGCCTTAAAAAATCACCGTTTAAGTGATGCTTTAAGTGCGGAACTGTATCAGCAAGTGCAAAACTTTTTCGGACTGAAAGAAGCGCAAAAAAAACAATATGAAATTGAAGGTCTTGCCGGACAGCGCGGTTATACCGGTTTTGGGAAAGAACATGCCAAGGGTCGTAATACGGGTGACTTAAAGGAGTTTTGGCATTTCGGACAATACGTTGAAGATAATGATCCCATTGCCAAGGAATACCCGGCTAATGTAGAGGTAGCCGAACTGCCTCGTTTTAACGCTGTAGGCAAAGAAGCCTACCAAACGCTAGAAGACACGGGGCGCGATATGTTGCGAGCGCTCGCTTTATATTTAGGATTGGATGAGTTTTACTTTGATGCTCATATCCACAATGGCAATAGCATTTTACGTCCCATTCATTACCCACCCATTACCGAGGAACCCAAAGATGCGGTGCGTGCCGCTGAACATGAGGATATTAACCTAATTACGCTTTTAATGGGTGCTTCCGCAGATGGGCTACAAGTACTTAACAAACAGGGAGAATGGCTTGGTGTTACCGCTTTGCCGGGGCAAATTATTGTGAATGTAGGCGATATGCTACAGAGGCATACCAATAATAAACTGCGCAGCACCACGCATCGTGTGGTAAATCCTCCGAAAGAAGCTTGGGGCAGCAGCCGCTTTAGCATTCCTTTCTTTTTACATCCTCGCTCGGAGATGCCTTTAAATTGTTTAGAAAACTGCATTGACTCGTCCAAGCTTAAACAATACGAAGACATTACAGCCGGTGAATATTTAAATGAACGCTTACGCGAGATAGGTTTGAAATAATGGCAAAAAAGAAAAGTTTAAATAGCCTCGCCGATTTAGGAGGCATGGTTTACTCTACCGGATCGGCCCCCTCTTGGGCAGAAGATGATACGACTTATGAAGGCCTCGCGCCAGAGGATCAAGCACTAGAAGCTCATCTTGAAAAGAAAGGTCGCGGCGGAAAAGTGGCGGTATTGATTAAGGGATTTGTTGGTTCTGAAGATGAACTGAAAGCCTTGGCTAAAGAAGTGAAAAACCATTGCGCTACCGGCGGTTCGGTAAAGGATGGCGAGATTATAATCCAAGGAAATTTACGCGATAAAATTACCAGTTTTTTGAAAGAGAAAGGTTATCCCGTGAAACGGGTTGGGGGGTGAATTCATATTCCGCAGAGACGTAGCATGCTACATCTCTGCGTTCCATGTTTTTAAACGTCTAAAGAATCCCAAATTCACGCCATTGATTTGGTTATAATTCTATGTTTGTCAGAATCTGATTAACATGGAAAAATTTCAAAACAAATACCGCATTGCATCAAATCGAGCCCAATGGTGGGACTATGGAACAGATGGAGCCTATTTTATCACTATTTGCACTAAAAACAGGAAGCATTATTTTGGAGAAATAACAAGTGGCAAAATGCTCTTGTCTAATGTGGGAATAATGGCTGACCTACTTTGGCACGAAATGCCAAAGTGCAATCCCGGAATTAAGCTAGGCGAATATGTGGTAATGCCCGATCATATTCATGGAATTCTCATTTTGACCGAAAAAGTGATTATTAAGACTACGAAAAAAATCACTGCGGCAGAACCTCTTAATGATGCACTAGCTGAAATGGCAAAGCCAATTATAAAAGACCTTAAAATGTCTAGCATTTCACCAAAACCTAAAACCATCCCCAGTATAATCCGCTCCTATAAATCCGCTGTTACAAAGCATGCCAATCGTTTAAATCTAGAAAATGGCTGGCAAAATCGTTATTACGATCAAATTATCCGTAACCAAGATCAGTTCCAAAATGTGACGAATTATATTAAAAATAATGTGGCCAATTGGAAATAGGAATACCGCGTAGGAGCGTTGCATGTAACGCTCCTACGCGGTATTTTTCAACATCGCCATACGCATGCCCTTATTAACGAACCAAATAAAGGGTAATCCTAAAATGGCAGCCAGACGTAATATTTCATTTTGCTCATCTTGCGCAAGCACATAAAGCCAGATTAAAAAGGCGAAAACCAAAAGGGAAAATAGTAAAGATCGGAGGAGTCCTTGTTGATAATTACGTTTTAATTGCTGCACTTCTCCCGTAAGGGGTAGCTGAATAAATGGCTTTTCCTGTAGGCTTAGCTGATACCACTTCGGCCATTTTCTTTCCTGCGACTTTAACCAGTGTGCTTCCACAATAAAACCTTTGCGATGCTCGCCCATGGTAAACCAATCCTCGGCTTCTAGGCCCCACTTACCGCCAATATTTATCTGATAATAACCTGGCTCTAAGTCAATTTCGAAACTTTGCCCAAAAGGGATACGTGCACATTCTTTGCGATTTACGTAAAATACATAATCGCCAAAATAATCAGCTCTATCAAAACGCTGAACTTTAAGCTTAGCCATTCAACTCTTTTTGATGGGCAATAACTCTTTCGTACAGGGCAGTATAGCGCGGACCGATGCTATGGATAGAAAAATGCTCGGCCTGTTTGCGGGCACGCTGCCTAAACTCCATTAAGCGCTCTTCATTTTCTAAAATATGAACCGCACCTTTGCCCATTTCATCAGTATCGCCCACCTCAGCGGTGTAGCCCGTGATGCCGTGCAGATTCACTTCTTCCAGTCCACCCGTATTAGAAGAAACTACCGGCACTCCTGCGCCCATAGCTTCTAGGGCAGCCAAGCCAAAACTTTCTGTTTCCGAAGGCAATAAAAATAAATCGGAAATACAGAGTATACGTTCTACTTCCGAGGTCTTGCCGAGGAATTTAACCTTATCGGCAATTCCTAAGTCTTGTGCTTGTTTGCGCGCTATTTCCTTTTCAGGACCATCGCCCAACATTAATAGGACGGCGGGCATGTTTTTCTGAATATGATCAAAAACGGTAATCACATCAGGAATGCGCTTCACTTTGCGGAAGTTGGAAACGTGGGTGATGATTTTTTGTCCTTCGCTAGCAAAGTTATTTTTGCAGCTTTCATCGGGCTTGTAAAGCGATAAATCTACAAAGTTGGGAATTACTTCAATGTCGCGCTTAATGTTAAAAAAGGAAATAGTATCCTGCTTTAAGCTTTCGCTTACTGAAGTCACAACTGTACTGTGATTGATACTGAATTTCACCGCTTCTCGATAGCTAGGATTCTTACCCACCAGCGTAATATCCGTACCGTGTAAGGTGGTTATAACCGGTAAATTATAATTCTGCTCCTTCAAAATTTGCCTCGCCATATAAGCCGCATACGCATGCGGAATGGCATAATGTACATGGATAACATCCAACTTATACTTCAGGGTAACGTGTACCATTTTACTACTCAAGGCCAACTCGTAAGGCTGGTATTCGAAGAGCGGGTAATCTTGCACATTTACCTCGTGATAGTAAATATTTGGCTCTAAAACATCTAATCGCACTGGCTGACTATAGCTAATAAAATGCACCTTATGACCTTGACGGGCCATGTACATTCCTAATTCAGTGGCCACTACCCCACTGCCTCCGTAAGTTGGGTAGCCTACAATTCCTATATTCACTAGCGCAGTTCTCCTTTTTTGTATTTCTCTGTCTTAATCACATTGCCGTCCTCATCGTAAGTTAACCACTTACCCGTTTTCAAATCCTTATGGTATTCGCCTTCCTCTTTAATTTTTCCACTTTCGTAGAACTCGCGGAATAAACCTTCGCGGAGGTTCTCCTCATAATTAAAGACAGTTTTTATCGCCCCTTCTTGATAATAAGTTTTGGCTTCACCGGCTAATTGTCCCGCGCTATAATTCATGGCGGTACTCATATTATTATTGGTGAAATACCAAATGGTTTTCCCATCGCGTAAGCCATTTTTGTAAAACGAACTTTCTTGCTTGGTGCCAGTGCCGTAATACTTCATGTATTCACCCTCTAACTGTCCGTTTTGATAATTACTTCTTTCGGTGACTTTGCCACGGTTGGAAATTTTTAGGGTTTGACCTTCTAATACTCCGTTTTTGTAATTCTCTAAGTAGGTAATGCTGCCGGTTTGACGGAATTCCATTTTCGGTCCTTCCAGTTTACCCTCGCTATTATAGGTACTTATTACATAGGGCATGCCATTGGGAAAGAATTCCACCAAGGTCGTATCGCTATAGGTTTTTTCGGCTTTTTGTGCTTGCGCAGATGCGTAATTAGGACTAAGGATTAAGGCCCAAAAGCTTAGTGCTAGAATGTTCTGTATTAATCGCTTCATAAATTACTTCTTGAATTTTCGTGCGTGTTGATAGACTTAAAAGTTTTTGATTGGCAGCATCGGGATATACTCTATTGGATAAAAAGATATAGACAATTTCTTCCTCTGGATCGGCCCAAGCCAAAGTACCAGTAAAGCCCGAATGTCCAAAACTTTTATCCGAAACACAGCCGCAAGTTGGCCCAGCTCCGCCTAGTTGAGGTTTATCAAAGCCTATCCCACGGCGATTTTTCTCATCGCAATACTGGCAACGAATAAATTCATTTACCGTAACCGAATCGAAATAGCGAATACCCGCGTACTCTCCTTTCTGCATGTACATCTGCATTAATTTGGCCAAATCATTCGCATTGCCAAATAGTCCGGCATGCCCTGCCACACCGCCAATAAGAGCAGAACCTTGATCATGCACATAACCGCGAACCATGGCTTTGCGAAATACCTTATCGTCTTCGGTGGGAACAATTTGCTCAATTGGAAATATTTTAGTGGGCTCGTAGGTTAAACTAAAAGCTCCCATAGGTGCGTATAAAAACTCGTGAATCAATTCGTCAATCGGGCGACCTTCTACCTGTTCAATTAACTCCATAAAAAGATAATAGCCTAAATCGCTGTATTTGTAGTCACGCGTATCTCTTAATTTGGAATCGAGAACCACCTGAATTACCGTATCCCGAATGTAGCGGCTGCTGTAAAGTCCTTCATTTACCACATTGGGGAAATTAAAATCGCGACTCGTACTGTAATAGCCTTTTTTATATTTTCCTGCTTCTAAGGTACGGGTGTAAAAGGGAATCCAAGGCTGCAGTCCTGCTTTATGAGCCAATATTTCCCGTAAAACCATGTCTTCTTTATTGGTGCCTTTCGTAATTGATAGATAATCTCCTAAGGTTTTATCCAAATTTATTTTTCCCTCTTCCACCAATTTCATTAATAACGGAACGCTTACCGCAATTTTGGTGATACTAGCGATATCGTAAAGGTCTTCAAAGCCAACAGGATGTTTATCCGAATAATCTTGGGTACCAAAAACCTTATTATAAATAACCTTGCCGTGGCGCGCTACTAATACCTGTGCCCCAGGTGTCGCTCGTTGGCGGATGGCGTCTTCCACGATATTATCGATTTCCGCTAGCTTCGTGGCATCCATATCCACTTCTTCTGGTAAAGCAAAACCCATTCTACCAATGGCTTCGGTGTTTAATCCAAAACCGGGCTCAAAAGGTTCTCCCGCACTAAGGGGTAAATGTCCCTTTGCGCCAAGTGCACCAAAAATTATTTGCGCACCAATACTTTCGGCGTCCCAATGATTTTGATAGGAAACCAATAAGGCTTCGGCCCGACGTGCTTCGGGAAAATCAATTAATCCATAGGGGTTGCCAAATAAGTCAATTATCAATTTGTTTTGTAACGAAACCCGACGAATAAAACGCTTTACCTCTTCGCTAATTCGGTAAGATTTCCAAGGGTTTGCATTGCTGGTGTACAGTCCAAAAATAACATAGTCGTAATCGCTTAATGCCGCGATAATTTCTTCCTCTCTATTTTTGGAATAAGAGAAGTGCACTACTTGCGTATATTTCTTTAAAGTGTTTGGAAATACCGATCCCTCCTCTACGCCAGCAGTAATGCAAGCAATCTTTTTACTTGACAAATCACGTATGGGTAAGGTTTTATCTTTATTCACCAACAAGGTGGTGGCCTCAGCGAAAAGGCGTCGGTTAAGCACCTCATCCTGAATGGTATTTAAGTCCTTATTAATTTTATTCGGCTCTACGTATTTCTTTTGTGAAAGCCCAAACCAATTTTTAGCCATTAGAATCTTGCGCACGCTTTTCTCAATATCCGCTGCATTAAGGCTACCATCATTTATTGCTGCTAAAATTTTCTCTTTCGCTAAATGCACATTTTGGGAAAAAACCAGCACTTCATTACCGGCCTTAACCGCTTCCAAATCCACCATACCAGGAGCGTACTTTGCAGCTACTCCCTGCATATTTAAAGCATCTGTGAAAACGAGACCGCCAAAACCTAATTCGTTTTTTAAGAGACCAACAATATCTTTACTAAGGGAACTGGGCGTGCCACTAGCATCCAAAGCAGGCACATTTAGATGCGCTACCATTACCCCTCCTAAACCAGTTTTTGCCAATTTTTGGTAAGGATAAAGTTCTATTGCATCCAAACGACTGCGATCATGCGAAAAGGTTGGTAGGGTTTTATGTGAATCGCTATCGGTATCACCATGCCCAGGAAAATGTTTAGCACAAGCAAGAACGTGTTCCGACTGCAAGCCATTCATAAAAGCGGTAGCCATTTCCGTTACTTTTTGTGGGTTTTCACCAAAAGAGCGGGCACCAATGATAGGGTTTAAAGGATTGGTGTTAATATCTACCGCCGGCGCAAAATTAATATGTACTCCCAATCGCTTGCAGTGAACAGCCATGGCTTTTCCGTATTCGTAAGCCCATTTTTCATCGCTAATGGCGCCAACGGTTAGGGGCCATGGAAATTTAAAAGTTTCAGGGAGGCGCATGGCTAAACCCCATTCGGCATCCATGGCAATCATTAAAGGCACTTTGGCTGCTTGCTGATAAAAGTTGGTTAATTCTGCTTGGCGCTGGGCGGTTCCTTGAAAGAAAATAAGGCCTCCTAGGTTCTCATTCTTAATTAAATTAAGAATTTCATTTTGATGGCTTTCGCCTTTATTGGAATAAGCGGCCACCATAAAAAGTTGCCCTATTTTCTCGTCTAAGGTCATGCTTGTCATTAGGCTGTCCACCCAGGCTGACTTCTCCTGCATAAATACTGCGCTGTTCATCTGCCCTTGAGCAAATGTTAACACTCCGAAATAGACCGCAATGATCCGGATAAATAAGGCTCGCATAGGTAATTGTATAGTGGCGTCTAAGGTATTGACTCCTTTAATGCCAATCTAATAATTGTCCAGAAGTAATCCACAGTTTAAAGTGAATGATAAAAGAGAAACTTTATTGCTATGTAAGTGGTTAAAAAGGCGGTATTTTTGCCCTTAATTTCAATCTCTCGCTTTTGGAGTCAGGAAAAATCGAAGTGCTTGGTGCACGAGTACATAATCTTAAAAACCTTGATTTAACAATACCGCGCGACCAGCTGGTGGTAATTACGGGTTTAAGTGGCAGTGGAAAGTCGTCATTGGCCTTTGACACCATTTATGCTGAAGGTCAGCGACGCTATATAGAAACTTTCTCAGCTTATGCTCGCCAGTTTTTAGGAAACTTGGAGCGACCAGATGTCGATAAAATTAACGGACTGAGTCCCGTGATTTCTATCGAGCAAAAAACTACTAGTAAAAATCCGCGCTCTACCGTTGGAACCGTAACCGAGATTTACGATTTCCTCCGCTTACTCTATGCCCGCGCTTCTACCGCCTATAGTTATAATACGGGCGAAGAAATGATTAGTTATACGGGGGAGCAGATTAAAGAATTATTGATTGAGAAATATCAAGAAAAAAACATTAGCATTCTCGCGCCTTTAGTTCGCTCTCGCAAAGGGCATTACCGGGAGCTCTTCACCCAAATTGCCAAGCAAGGTTTTTTAAAAGTGCGCGTAGACGGCGAGATTCAAAATATTAGCGCTGGCATGCGCTTAGATCGTTATAAAACCCACGATATTGAAGTGGTAATTGATCGGTTGAAAGTGGATATTAAAGATGCCAAACGCATTGAAGAGTCCATTGATATTGCCTTATCGCAAGGAAGTGGTATTCTCATGGTTTTAGAAAAAGATCAAGAAAAGGCTGCCTTTTACAGTAAAAATTTAATGTGTCCCACCACAGGAATCGCATATCCGCAACCGGAGCCAAATACTTTCTCTTTCAATTCTCCGAAAGGGGCTTGCCCGCGCTGTAATGGCTTGGGACAAGTGAATGAAATTGATCTTAAAAAGGTGATCCCCGACGATCGAAAAACAATTAAGAAAGGTGGTTTAGAGCCACTCGGAGATTATAAGCAAAGCTGGATTTTCAATCAGATAGAAATTATTGGTGATCGCTATGGTTTCTCCGTTAATACACCCATAAAAGACATACCCAAGGAAGGTTTAGATGTAGTGCTTTACGGAGCGGATGAAGTTTTTGAAGTAGAAAACAAAACCCTTGGCATCACCCGCAAATACAGTCTCAACTTTGAAGGCGTCGTAAACTTTATTCAAAGCCAAAATGAAGAGGCGAAAAGTCGCAGCATAAAGCGCTGGTCGGAAAGCTATATGAACGAAGTAGAGTGTTCGGAGTGCAAGGGAGATAGACTTCGAAAAGAATCTTTGCACTTTAAGATTGGTGGAAAAAACATTTCAGACTTAGCCCGATTTGATATCGAAAGCCTGCATAAATGGCTGGCGAAAGCAGAGAATGAAATGACCGAAAACCAAAAGAAAATTGGTCACGAGATAATCAAGGAATTGGCTGTGCGCAGTAACTTCCTCCTGAATGTTGGTTTAAGCTATTTGAGTCTTAATCGCTCGGCCAAAAGTCTATCGGGCGGTGAGGCACAGCGTATTCGTTTAGCTACGCAGATTGGTTCACAGTTAGTTAATGTGCTTTACATTTTAGATGAGCCTAGCATTGGCCTGCACCAAAGAGATAATGAAAAACTAATAAAATCGCTCAAAGATCTACGCGATTTAGGCAACTCGGTAATTGTGGTTGAGCACGATCGCGATATGATTGAAGAAGCCGATTATATTATTGACATTGGCCCTGGCGCTGGAATTCACGGCGGTGAAATTGTGGCAGCAGGAAGTCTCGTTGATATCCAATCTAGCGAAAGCATGACCGCCCAATACCTTAACGGTGAACGTGAAATTGCTGTTCCCAAAGAGCGTAGAAAGGGCAATGGTGATTTTATAAAATTAAGTGGAGCAACAGGAAATAACCTAAAAAAAGTTAATCTAAAATTACCTCTGGGAGAATTGGTAGTGATTACCGGCGTTTCGGGTAGCGGGAAATCGACCCTAATTAATGAGACACTTTACCCAGCCATTAGCAAGCATTTTTACCAATCGGTAAAGGAGCCCCTTCCCTACACTAAACTTGAAGGTTTAGGGAATATTGATAAGGTTATTGATATTGACCAAAGTCCCATTGGTCGCACCCCTCGGAGCAATCCTGCCACATACACGGGCGTACTTTCTTCTATTCGCGATTTGTTTACACAGATTCCCGAATCTAAAGTAAGAGGCTATAAACCTGGTCGATTTAGTTTTAATGTAAAAGGTGGACGTTGCGAAACTTGTGAAGGTGCGGGCTTACGCCTGATTGAAATGAACTTCCTTCCCGATGTTTATGTCAACTGCGAAACGTGCCAAGGCAAACGATTTAATCGTGAAACCTTAGAAATCCGCTACAAAGGAAAATCGATTTCAGATGTGCTTAATATGAGTATTGATCAGTCGGTAATATTCTTTGAAAGTATTCCTAAAATTTACAGCAAGTTAAAAACCTTACAGGATGTAGGTTTAGGCTATATCACACTGGGGCAGCAATCTACAACCCTTTCTGGTGGTGAAGCACAAAGGGTGAAATTAGCAACCGAATTAAGTAAGCGCGATACAGGCAAAACTTTTTATATCTTAGACGAGCCTACTACAGGACTTCACTTTGAGGATGTGCGCGTTTTGATGGATGTGCTACAAAAACTAGTAGATCGTGGCAATACCGTGGTTATTATCGAGCACAATATGGACGTAATTAAACTAGCGGATCACATTGTAGATATTGGTCCTGATGGCGGAGGAAAAGGGGGTAAAATTGTTTTTGAAGGCACCCCCGAACAAATGGTAGCCGACAAGAAAAGTTACACCGCTAAGTTTTTAGAAGTAGAATTACAGAGATGAAATTTATGGAGGAAAGAGACCCCAAAGTAAATAAGGCTTTTGAACAGAAAAGCTGGAATGAGATTCGTACCAACGACAGTTGGGGGATTTTTAAAATTATGAGCGAGTTTGTTAATGGCTACGAAAGCATGGCCCGGATGGGACCTTGTGTAAGCATTTTTGGCTCCGCGCGTACAAAGCCCGATAACCCTTATTACCAATTGGCCAAGGACATTGCTTATCGCTTAACCCAATCGGGTTTTGGAATTATTACTGGCGGCGGGCCAGGGATTATGGAAGCGGGGAATGCGGGTGCGCAAGAAGGCAATGGAAACTCCGTAGGATTAAACATCGATCTGCCTTTCGAGCAAATGCCTAATCCCTATATCGATCGTGATAAAAGCTTAGACTTCGACTACTTCTTTGTTCGCAAGGTGATTTTTGTCAAGTATTCACAAGGCTTTATTGTTATGCCAGGTGGCTTAGGAACCCTTGATGAATTATTTGAGGCTTTAACTTTAATTCAAACTAAAAAAATCGGACGCTTCCCCATCGTTCTAGTAGGCAGCAAGTTTTGGGGTGGTTTACTAGACTGGATTAAAGAGCAACTTTTAGAAAAAGAAAACAATATCGCCGAAAAGGATTTAAATCTTTTTAAGGTTGTAGATACAGCCGAAGAGGCGGTTGACGTAATTGAGGACTTCTACTTGAAATACATGTTAAAACCTAATTTTTAGCCAAGCGCGGCTTTCTAAAATTTTGGATGAACAAAAAAAATCTGAAGCCTGATTAATAATCAGCTTCAGATTTTTTTTTGTGCTACTTAACGTGAATTCGACAATAAATTAGAGCCTCAGATTTTCAATGGAAGGAAAATACTAGTCTGGATCGTGCAGCTGTAGCGGGCTACAGCAAATTAGCTAGATGCAGGATTTTCATTTTATTGGAAAATCCGTTTAGGCCTCTTCTAAAAAGAGGCTTTCCACGCCTTAGTAGCTCACAATAGCCCGCTATTGCTTCACTGCTTCGGCTTGAAACCCACTAATACAAGAGGTCTGAGGCCTAATTTAACGTTACTTAGTAAAGACTAACTCTTTTGCTCCTCTAGAGGGAGCTCAAACCAAAAGTTACTACCCTCACCTAAGGTACTTTCGAAGCCAATTTTACCGCCTGCTTCTTTCACAAAATAGGAGCAAAGCATGAGTCCTAAACCATTACCTTTTTCCTTTTCTGTTCCTAAAGTACTGACAACAGATTCGCTAAAAATTTCGTGCTGGCTTTTTTCATCTATTCCTAAGCCAGAATCTTTTACACTAAAGTGGCAAACTTGATTTTCACAGGCGGCACTAATTAGAATTTCTGAACTGTTCTCGCTGTATTTTATAGCGTTTGAAATAAAGTTTCGTAGAATTAAACGTGCGACTTCAAAGTTCATAAATTTATCACCCTCAGATTTAAGCACCAAAAGTTTTAAGCTTACTTCTTTTTGATTAGCCACGGGCTGAAATAAATCGACTACTAATTGTATTTCCTTCTCAACGTTATGAACAAGCATTGAACTGTTTAATTCTTTGGCCCCAAGCTGTATTTTAGACCATGCCAGTAGGTTTTCCAAATTTTGCAATAAAATTATGGTTTGCCCATTGAGCTTCTTGGTAAGACTTTGAAAGAGCTTTAAATCGTCTAAATTAGCATCTCCAATTAGTTCCAATAAAGCCTGTATCGATGAAAGAGGACTGCGTAAATCATGCGCAAAAACTGCTAAAATCTTGTCTTTAAAGGTATTCAACTCTTCCAAATTGTGGTGCTGTAAATCAAGAGCGTCTTTTTGTTTTGAAATCTCTTTATTTTGAGTTTCAATGCGGTAATTTTTGGAAACTAAAAGTTTGTTATTTTTTCGTCTTGAGTAAATATTTAAGCTCAGTAGTAGAATAGTTACCAGCAAAAAAACTACCACTAAAATTTGTTTCGATCTCTGGTCATCTATTTCGTGGCGGAGTTCTGCTTCGCGGTAATCACTCTCTTGATTTTCCAAGGCCCGAATCTTCTCAAATTTATAGCGCTGCTCTAATTCTGCCATTTTCCGCACTTGCTCCTGACTATTTAAAGAATCGTTTAGTTCGGAAGCCTTGGCGAAATCTTGATAGGCTTCTTTGTAATTTTTGAGTTGGTATTTTGTTTCAGCTAAAAAGAAGAGCGCCACAAGTTCCTCCCGTTTCAACTTCATTTCAAGCGCCACTTTATAGGATTGCTTAAGATATTCAAGCGCAGTGGCCAAGTCTTTTCGAAGGAGAGCGACCTGACCGAGGCCACACAACGCATTAGCTCTTTGGTTGTAGAAATCAATATTCTTCGATTCTTCGTAGCTCTTAGCATAGTAGTAATTGGCCGAGTCTACATTATTCAAGTCTAAAAAAATCCTACCCAAGGCATTACAGGCCAATGCTTTGGAGTCTTGAAGCTTATTTTTATAAGTAACTTTAAAAGCCTTTCTATTATAAGAATAGGCCGAATCTATAAGGCCCATTTTGCGAAAAACCAAAGCTAGATTCATGTATTGCGCCACCAACTCATCTTCATTTTTTTTATAATCCATGAGGATCGACTTGTCAATATATTTCTTAGCGTCGTTATAGTTGTTTACCGCAAGGAAATATTGACTAAGATTATTGTAAACGTCTGCTAACACACTGAAGTCTCCCATGGAATCAGCGTATTGTTCGGCCTTTAAATAGTTTTCTACTGCCGTAAAGGCATCACCGCGCACAAAATAGACATTGGCCATATTGCTATAATTTTGAGCAACACCATTCCCATTAGAAGTCTTCATGTTAAGTTTCAAGGCTACATCATAAAAGGCCAAGGCAGAATCTAAATTTCCAGCCATAAAACTAATAATCCCATAGTTATTATAACTATTCGCTATGGACCTGTCTAAGCCATTAACGCGACCAATTTCGATAGCCTTATTAATAGTAAGAATAGATGAATCTAAATTGAAACTTGCATAAGACTGTGCTAAAGTATTTAGGATCAAAACCTGATCTTGTGCATCTACAGAGTCCAATGCAATCCACATTTTTTTTATCCTGCCTTTCAGCTCGGCACTTTGTGCCATGGCAGTTTGACAAAAGCTAAAAATTAATAGTAAAGAGAGACTGTTGAATAGTCTCGAAAAAAATGGTCGGATTTGCATTTTCAATAAGCTATATCGGCCCTCCAAATTAGTAATAAATTTAGATAAGGGTTCAGCCCATGCGAAAAAAAACATCGAGTTTTCAACAGAGACTAAAATTATCTAGGGATAGGGGAAAATTAACGTAAAAGCCTATTTCAGACGTATTCTTCACTGAATTTCACTCTATATCTCTCGATCCAAGGCGGGAAATTCTGTAAATTGAGAACTCCTAAAAAAACCATCCTTTATGCCATCAAAATCCATCCAAAGACTACTTGTTGCGAACCGTGCAGAAATCGCTATTCGCGTGTTTCGTGCCGCGAGCGAACTAAAAATTACCACTGTTGCAGTATATAGTTTTGAAGACCGTTATTCGTTGCATCGCGACAAAGCGGTTGAAGCCTATCAAATTGGTCCAGACGAGGATCCCTTAAAACCTTATATCGACATTGAAGAAATACTGCGCATCGCTCGCAACCAAAAAATTGATGCGATTCACCCTAGCTATGGTTTTCTTAGTGAAAACATGGCGTTTGCCCGTCGCTGCCCCAAAGAAGGGATAATCTTCATTGGACCCGCTCCCGAAATAATGGAACAACTGGGAAATAAAATTGCCGCCAAGGAACTAGCCCTTAAAGTGAATGTTCCGATAATAAAAGGTGCTAGTAATTTAAAAAATACGGAAGAAGCCCTAGTGGCGGCCGATGATATTGGTTTTCCTATGATTTTAAAAGCCGCTTCGGGTGGTGGTGGTCGCGGAATGCGGATGGTACGAAGCAAAGATGAACTGAAAAAATCCTTCAGTGAGGCCGCCAATGAAGCGGCCAAAGCCTTTGGAGATCCTACCGTGTTTTTAGAAAAATAAGTAGAAGATCCCAAACACATTGAAGTACAACTACTCGGAGACTTACACGGAAATTTAGTGCATCTGCATGAGCGTGATTGTTCCGGGCAAAGGCGCTTTCAAAAAGTAGTGGAAGTAGCTCCCGCATCTACCTTAAGTGATAAAACACGCCAAGCTTTGCATCAATATGCCCTTGATATTGGCCGAGCCGTTTCTTACACCCATGCGGGTACCGAAGAGTTTTATTAGATAAGGAGGAAAATATTTTTTTTATTGAAGTTAATCCGCGCATTCAAGTGGAACTCACCATTACCGAAGAGGTTACGGGCTACGACTTAGTGAAGGCGCAAATTCAAATTGCCGCAGGTGAATCTTTAAATGGCTCTGTGCTTAATATACCTGCTCAGGAAGAAATAAAACTCATTGGTTTTGCCATTCAATGTCGCATCACTACCGAGGATCCCGAGAATAATTTCATGCTCGATTATGGCACTATCATCGCCTATCGCAATGCCGCAGGGATGAGAATTCGCTTAGACGAAGGCAGTAGCCATCCCGGCGTAAAAATTTCACCTTTTTTCGACTACACGCTTACTAAAAGTATCAGCCTAGGGAAGCAGCCTTGATGTAGCTGCAAGCCGCATGGAAAGAGCCTTGTCCGAATTTCGCATACGCGGTGTAAAAAACAATATTCCTTTTTTACAAAATGTAATTTCACATCCCGAGTTTAGAGCAGGATTGCAAGGGGGAAGCTTTATTGAAAAGCATCCCGAGTTACTGCAATTAAAACTTAGCCGAAACCGAGGCACCCGTATTCTAAACTTTACAGCCGACCTTATTGTAAACGGCAATCCCGAAGTCAAAAACCCAGACCCCAATCGACGCTTCCGTAACGCAAAAGTTCCCGATTTTGATAAACATGCAGCCCATACCCCGGGCACAAAAAATCTTCTGACAGAACTCGGTCCCGAAAAATTCAGTCAGTGGTTGGCTAAGGAGAAGAAAATCTATTATACCGATACTACTTTTAAAGATGCGCACCAATCGCTGCTTGCCACCCGCATGCGCACAATTGATATGCTTAAAGTAGCCGAGAGTTATTCGTACAAGAGGTCTGAGGCCTAATTTTACGTCGAACTCACGTTATTTAGATTTAGCGCGGGGAATTGAAGATATGGGTGCTCATATTTTAGCCATCAAGGATATGGCGGGTTTACTAAAACCCTATGCGGCTTATACCTTAATTACCGAATTGAAAAAGGTCGTTGATATTCCTATTCATCTGCATCTGCATACGCATGACACCTCTGGTATGCAATCGGCTACCTATTTAAAGGCGATTGAAGCGGGAGTTAATGTGGTAGATGTAGCCATCGACTCGATGAGTGGACTTACCTCTCAGCCCAATTTTAACTCTCTAGTAGCCAGCCTTAAAGGCCTCGAAAGAGAAAACCCTATCAAGCTCCGTCGCCTCACTGAATTTAGTAATTATTGGGAAGATGTGAGAGATTGGTATTATCCCTTCGAGTCGGGCTTAAAATCGGGAACAGCGCAATTATACGAGCATGAAATTCCCGGCGGGCAATACAGCAACCTTAGGCCTCAAGCGCGTGGACTTGGCATCGAGGATAAATTTAATACGATTAAAACCAATTACCGCGCTGCCAATCAGCTAATGGGCGATGTGGTAAAAGTTACGCCCAGCTCCAAGGTAGTGGCGACTTGGCGATGTTTATGACCACCAATAATTACTCGAAGGAAGACATCTTAGCGAAAGCGAATGAGATCTCCTTCCCCGATTCGGTCATAAGCTTTTTTAAAGGCGATTTAGGTCAGCCTTTCGGCGGATTCCCAAAAGAATTTCAAAAAGCGGTCCTAAAAAACGAAAAGGCTTACACCGACAGACCGAATGCCCATTTGGATCCTATTAACTTTGATAAGGAGTTTCCAGAATTTCAGAAGGACCTTGGGCAGAGTTATACCTTTTTAGATTTCCTTTCCTCTAAACTTTATCCCAAAGTATTTAAGGATTACGCCACTTTTAAAGATTCCTATGGTGAAGTTTGGCGCATCCCTAGTCTAATTTTTTGGTACGGTATGCAGCCAGACCAAGAGTTTATGGTGGAAATTGATCAAGGAAAAAACATTCTCATTCGCTTCTTGAGCGTAAATGAACCTTATCCCAATGGAAACCGACATGTTTACTTCAAGCTCAATGGTCAAAACCGCCACATTGAAATGAAGGACCAAAGCATTTTCTCTAATGAAGTTTCAAAGGAAAAAATTGGCAGCGATAAAGATATTGGCGCACCTTTACCAAGCAAATTGGTGAGTGTTGTGGTTACAAAAGGATAAAAAGTAGAAAAAAATGATCCCCTTTTTGTTATTGAAGCCATGAAAATGGAAAGTACCATTTTAGCACCCTTTGCGGGAGAAGTGGGCCGAATAGCATTGAAAGCCAATGCAATGGTTCACCAAGATGACTTAATCCTGACATTGCAGTAAAAGCCCATCTATAGAAATATAGATAGGTGACTAAAGTGGCTTTTATAGCTGCTTTAATAAATTAACTTTGCTTAAAATTTTAGAAATGGAAAAACACGAATGTGTGATTATAGGTTCGGGGCCAGCAGGATATACTGCAGCCGTTTATGCGGCACGTGCCGACTTAAAACCTATTATGTATACGGGCTTAGAGCCCGGTGGACAATTGACCACTACCACTGATGTTGAAAACTTCCCCGGTTACCCAGAAGGTATTATGGGACCCGAAATGATGGAAGATTTTAGAAAGCAAGCGGAACGCTTTGGAACAGATGTTCGTTTCGGAATGGTTACCAAAACCGAATTTAGCAAAATTCCCGGAGCAAGTCATATACTAACCATCGACGAAACCAATAAAATTGAGGCTCGTACAGTAATTATTGCTACCGGAGCAACTGCCAAGTATTTGGGCTTAGAATCGGAAAAGAAAATGATGGGCCACGGCGTTAGTGCTTGCGCTATTTGTGATGGTTTCTTTTTTAAAGGTAAAGATGTAGTTGTAGTTGGTGGTGGAGATTCTGCCGCCGAAGAAGCAACCTATTTAGCCAAATTATGCCCGAAGGTTACCCTATTGGTTCGTAAAGATGAGATGCGTGCTTCACAGATTATGATAAAGCGCGTAGAAAACACACCGAATATTACCATTATGTACAACACTGATACCTTAGAAGTATTGGGAGAAAAAACAGTTAGTGGTGTACGTGTTAAGAATAACCAAACAGGGGAAGAACAAATAGTGGAAGCAGAAGGCTTTTTTGTTGCTATTGGTCACAAACCAAACACGGATATTTTTAAAGGTCAGCTCGATATGGATGAAGTTGGCTATTTAAAAACTAAGCCTGGTACGGCTAGCACAAATTTACCTGGTGTATTTGCTACCGGCGATGCGCAAGATAAAATTTACCGTCAGGCCATTACGGCCGCTGGATCTGGTTGCATGGGAGCTTTAGAAGCCGAGCGTTACCTCTCAGAATACGAAGAAGTGGTAGAGGCTTAAAACCTCTCTTATTTTTAAGAGTATATTGTAAAAGGTCACCAATGGGTGGCCTTTTTTTATTGGATTTAGACAAAATGCTCTAATGAGGACTTCTAATCCGTACCGAGATTAATAAGGCCATAAAAAATCGCGAGCCAGATTAGGCCCTTTACTAAAAAGAAGGTAAAGAGTAGCAATACTACTCCCCAGCCGGCTTCTTGCCTCAGGCCCTTCCAGCCTTTTTCTTTTATTATTTGGCGATACTTCTTAATCATAAAAAAAAACAGGCCTATAAGCCAGATTCTGTATTCTTAACCCTTGGTAAACCAAATTGTTAAAAACCCTTATCATTTATCTAATGCTGCCTACCCTCTGAGATCGCGCGAGCAGCGCTCAATCCTCAGTTTACATGGCATTGCAACCCGCGAGGTTTACCCTGCCGTTTTTGTTACCAAAAACGCGGTGCGCTCTTACCGCACCATTTCACCCTTACCTAAACCAGCATAACCGGCCAAGGCGGTATATTTTCTGTGGCACTTTCTGTCTCCGCTTAACGCAGATCCTCCCCTTTCAGGAAGCACGGTGCTCTATGTTGTCCGGACTTTCCTCCCCAATAAATTGGAGCGATAAGGCGGCCTGTTTCGCTGCAAAAGTAAGTCAAATTATAGCAGCTCCACCTCTGTTGCTCCTTTTCCGTATTGGGCATAACTGGCATCGTAAAAACGGATCTTATCCATTCTTTCGAGCATCGAGTAAATCTCTTCTCTTAAGCGCCCCTGCCCTACCCCATGTATAAGCACTACCTTTTTAATTCCCGCTCTAGCAGCTTTATCCAAGGTTTTACGACATTCTCGCAATTGAATCTGTAACTTTTCGTGGGCATTAAAGTTTTTAGGAAAATCTACTAAAGCTTCAAAATGAAGGTCTATTTCCAAAAAGCCTGGTTTAATATTTTTATTTCCAGCGCCTAATATTTTGGCGCTATTTGGCTTATCCTTTTGGATAACCTCACCTACTTGAATGGCTTTACGTAAAATTAAGCTGCTGAGTGGATAGCGATCATCAAAGCCATGATCACAGGCCACTTCGGCCGTATCGCCATTTATAGCGATAATAGTTCCCGTTCCTTCTTCATCTAAGAATGCTACAATATCTCCCACTTTAAAACTCATAGGGCAAAGTTCAGCCTTCCTGAGGTGAAAAAGAAAATCCTAGTGCTAAATTTTTGAAATCAATTTCAAAAAAAAAGCCGCTCATTTCTGAGCGGCTTTTAGGTATTACTAATTAAATCTTATTTGATACTTATCCTGCGATGAGCAGTTAAAGAACCCGACTTAATTTCAAGCATATAAATACCACTAGCTAAGTCTGATACATCAAAACCGTTGCTATAGGTACCACTTTCCATTCGATCGTTCATCATTAGTACGCTTCTGCCTTGAGCATCGCGTAAAACGATTTGCACATCCGCACTTCCCACTTCACGGAAACTTATATTAAGCGTTTGATGAGCTGGGTTTGGATAAACACTTAGGCTGCTAGCCAATGCATTTTCGTTTAGGCCAATATTTACATTGGTCGTGAACGTAGCGGTATCGGATCCACATGCATTTGTTACAATAAGGGTGATGGTATAGTTACCATTACCGCTATATATCATGGTATCAATCGCCGCGCTGCTGCTAGAACCGTTACCAAAACTCCATTGATAAGAAGTAGCATTGGTAGAAGCGGATGCGTCTAGGTAAACCTGATAAGACCCACCCACAATGGCACTATCAATTGTAAAACTAGCCACTGGCTGAGGCGCATTAGCAGTACTATTAGTAATACTTATGGCATTACTAGTATCGCTTCCGCAGATGTCAGAAACGTAGAAATCGTAGGCAGTATTAGCGGTTAATCCCGTTACCGAATAAGGAGCGGTAATATTATTTACCGTAGTTCCTCCTGTAGCAGGATTGAAACCGCTAGGTCCGTAAACCAATGCCGAACTGCCACTATTACTAGTCCAATCTAACTCAATGCTATCACAAGCAACATTAGCAGTTGCCACTAAATTGGTCGGATCTGGACAAGCAGTTGCGCGAGGATTAATACAGAAATTATCTACAAAGTATTCAATTGAGTAAGTATTACCCGCTAAAACACCAGAGTAGAAGTTTACACCATTAAACTGTAATGGGCCTCCCGCATTGGCATTAGAATAGGTATAACCAACAGTGGTTGAACTACCATTCAACTCAAACCAGATACTATCATTATCTAGATCAATTACAGTAGAAATACTATTCCATTGACCTTGAGTATAGTTAAATGAGCCTGCCAAAGTAGATCCCGTCGTGTAAACTGCTTGAGCGGTACCATTTGCGAGGAAATATACTTCACCACCCCAAAGGTTACCAGCTGCTCCACCAATATAATTTTGCTGAATATTAAAGTATGCTCCTTTGCCTGTTGGTACATACATATCAAAAGCTACTTCCCAAGTTCCAGATGAAATGGTATCAAACAAAGCTACCAAATCTGAGAAGCCGGCGGTTCCTCCATCGTGAATGCGGAAAGACTGTGGTGAAGAAGCACTTTGCGCCGTAGAAATTTCTACATCACCTGCGTTACCAGCCCAAGGAACAAATAGAGCCGATTGATCGTAAAGTTTCAAGCTCGCATCATACTGATCAATGCTGTCGCAAGGAATAGCAGTCGGGCAAATAGCGGTTGGACCAACCCATAAACTTGTATCACCAGGCGCACAAATAGCTCGCACATAGATCTCTTGGCAAAGGTTATTGGCCGTTGCAAAAGTTACTACTAAAGAATCGGCCGTGCTAGTTAAACTAGTACCGGTGCCTAAAGTAAAGCCCGTGGAACCGTATTCTACTTGGTAAGAAGCTGGGCTGCCAGAGGGTGTCCAACGTGCTACGGCAGAATTTGTAGAGATAGGGCTAGTGTTAAGACTTAGCGGTCTTGCACAACTTGCACCCTGCTGAACACTTACATCGTCAATAGATATATCTCCTGTAAAGGATGTTCCTCGATGCCCTTCGAAGATAAACTTATATACTCCAGAAGTTAAAGAACTTAAAGATACTGCACGACGTACAAAGGGATCGGCCTGAGCAGCCTGCTGAGCTCCAATTAAGCTATCGATGGCAGTTCTGGTTCCAGTTGCATTTTCTGCGTAAATAACCAGCTTATTAATGGTCGCGCCGAACAAATGGTAGTGATATTCTAACTCAGGGTTAGAAACAGTACTAATATCGATTCCGGGAGAAATTAATTCGGCCGGACCACCCGAAGTAGATGTCTCTAAATACATATAAGTTCCACCAGTAGTAGATGGGAAAGTATTATCATAAAACGGACCAGTTCCGGTAGAGTTTTCATTAGCGCCAGAAGCATCTTCCGACTCCCATCTTACCGAACCAGTTATGGTATTATGCGTCCAGCAATTTTCCCAACCGGCCGGCGTACCAGCGGCAATTCCAATGGTAATACCTTCGAAGTTGGTAAAATAAGGAGCCGCATAACTAGTAGGACAAGGCGTAGAGAAACACTCCGGGCCAGCCCAGAAACTTGAATCTCCGGGAGCACAAATTTCCCGAACCCAGAAACAGTAACCGGTACCAGCAGTTAATCCTGTAAGATTAAGACTAGCTGCTGATTGAATTACCCTCGTATTTGAAGGATCACCTAATAAGCCTAAGCCATATTCTATTTCATATGATGCACTAGTATTTCCATTCGCATTAGCCCAGCTAAGATCTGCTGTAGACTGTGTGATATTAGCAGTAGCTAAGGTATTAGGGCGAACGCAAGAAGGAATTACTTCATAATTAAGATCATCTAAATAAATAGTCTGGAAAGTAGAATTTTGACCATGGGCAATAGCAAAGTATTGATCTGTTCCATTATAACCATTAGCAGCAGTAAGCTCAACTATATACTCTAACATTGAAATTGTCATTGTTAAAGTATCTAAAGGACTAAAGGTACTTGCATCTACAGGATTGGTTATTGAACCCACAATTAAGGTCCGCAAGTTGAAAACAGAGTTAGAACGAGCGAAGAATCGCAAACGCTTATCGCTAGCGGTTAAGTCTGTTGTGGCAGGAGAAACCATAATTAAAGGAGAGGCAATGGGACTGCCATTATCAAATTCTACCACATTTGGATTAGACACCGGCTGGTTGAAGGTTGAACTTTGAATGGTTAAACCTGAAAAATTACTACTAACCAAACTAGGATCTTCGATTTTTATAAAACAGCCTAAGTCATTACCTGCCGATAGATTATCCCAATTGTTAAAATAAGGCGCACTAATAGCTTGGCATTGTGTTTTAAAACAGAAAGGGTCTGACCAAGCAGAAGTATCACCAGGAGCGCAAATTTCACGCACCCAGAAACAATAATTCGTATTTGATAAGAGACTGCTTAAGTTAACAGTATCATTTGTTACTAATAGCAGGCTATTTAACACCGAACCTTGCAAGCCACCTGGGCCATATTCAATTTGGAAGTTACCCGCACTACCGCCAAAAGGACTAAATGCAACGGTGGCATTCATTGAGTCAACCGCCAAAACAGTAAGATTTGAAGGCTGAGGACAAGACGGAATTACTTCATAAGTAAGATCATCAACATACAAAGTTCGGAAAGTAGCATTGGCACCATGTGCAACGGCAAAGTAGGCATCCGTGCCATTATAACCGTTGGCCGTAGTAAAGTTAGTTACATAACGATCATGGGGATTTGCATCCGTTAAATCGAAAGTATCTAAAGGATAGAAAGTACTGGCATCATTTGGATTAGCAATACTACCAATCACCAATTGAGTGGGCGGAACAGCCGCAAAACTTTGTCTTGCTCTCACTTCTACGCGCTTGTCACCTGCCGTAAGATCGGTTGTAGGGGGAGAAACAATCATTAAGGGTAAGCTGGAGCTGCTATTATCTAATTCAATTTGACGAGCACCAGAAAATGGCACCCCGAACTGAGTTACTAAAGCTCCAGCAAAAGTACTTGTGAAAAATGCAGGGTCCTCTATTTTACCAAAGCAACCTAGATCTTTACCCGTCGCCAATGCATCCCAATTTTCAAAATAAGGGGCTGAAATGGGAGAACAAGGGGTGCAGAATTCAAATGGGCCGGCCCAAGTACTAGTATCGCCAGGTCCACATACAGCGCGCACTAAAAACTGGTAACAAGACTGTGCATTTAGCGTATCTACTAAAATTCCACTGGCATTGGCAAAGGCTTTTACGCCGCCTACCGTTGTGGTTCCTTGGTAAAAACCACCTGGCCCAAACCAATATTCGAATTGACCCGCGCTAGAAGTCCCTGTCCAATTTAAGGTAGCGGTGGTATCAAACAAATTACTAATACTTAAAGCAGATGGCTGAGGACAACTAACTGCGTCTAGGGTAACGTCATCAAAAGTAAATCCATCTGAGAAGTTTATACTGCTGGCTGAGAATCTTCCCCTTTGTCCAAAACGTATCTGCGTAAGCGCGCCAACCGACTGACCCGCTGCATTAAGAGGTGCTACAATATCTAGTTTTTGAACAGAATCATAAACTCCATTTCCTGAGCGAATTAAGTCTAGGTTTACAATTTCTACCCAAGGATTACTAGGATTACCTCTTACCCAAACTCTATTGTCAGGACTAGCTTCTTGACCATGTGACATGATGTAGAAGCCTAACTCTATACCTCCAGAAGTGGTGTAATTAGTTAAATTAACCGTTAAAGTTAAAAAGTTCGACTCTATCGCAGGGGCACTGGGTGAATGATCCATTGTTAAAGCCTGAGTACCATTTCTATAAAAGGTTGTGCCTGCTTGCAACCTCATACGTGAGGCTGTTTCATTGGAAGCGTCAAAACGCCAATCGTAAGTAGAGGCGCATAAATTAGTGGTACCGTTAAAAGTTGGTCCTGTGCTAAAGTTCTCAAAACCGTCTGCGAAAGGTAAATTCGTTGGCAGTGGTGCAGAGCAACCGGTCAAAACAGAGAATGGCCCAACCCAAACCGATAAGTCGTTAGCACCGCAAGAATCCTGAATGTAAAAATCATAAAGGGTATTGTCAACTAAACCGGTAACAATAGCAAAGGTATCGGTTGTAGCAACGGTAGTACCTGTACCAAGCGTAAAGCCGGCAGTTCCATATTGAACATTTGCTCCGGGAACACTACCCGTACTAGCCCAGTTTAAATAAACATCAGATCCGCCTACGGAAGTAGTAACTGTAAAAGGATCGATTGGCAAACAGGTAGGAATGACATCATAGACCACATCATCGATTAAAATAGACTGAAAAGTATTTTGTGCGCCATGTCTAAAACCTATAGTTGCGTCTGTTCCATTATAATTAGAAGCGGCATCTAAATTAATCGTAAATCTCTGATTAGAAGTGGTTAAAGTTACCGTTTGTATTACATTATAGATACCCGCAGAATCGGCATTAGGGATTGATATTATATCTAAAGTAGTAGGTGTTGTAGAAGTTGTTTTTGCATTAAACTCTACCATTTTATTAAGCGCTGAAATCCCAAAGAAAGGTTGGAAGTAAAGAATTACATCTTGATTACTACCCGTTGCAGAGCTATTGTTAAGCTGCAACTGTTGAGGAGCAGAAGTGGGATTAAATGCGGTTGTTATGGTAACAACAGGTGTTCCTACGCTAACATCTGTAAACGCTCTTAAACAAGGAAAGGTAGAGCCATCAAAATTTTCGGTAAAGCGCGCTACACCATAACCACAATCCGTAGTAAAATTGAGAGTAGTTGATCGCGATAATCCATCGCCTCTTAAACTACAATCGGAAGTTAACACTAAATCGTAATTAGTATTAGGCATAAAGCCGCCAATGGTAATGGTGTCGCCAATGCTAGTACCAGAAGTACCGGTACCTTGGGTAAAACCACCAGGCCCCCACTCCCAACTCAGCGAGTCGGTGGTTGCTGTGTACACGAAAGTTACAGAAACACTATCGAGAGCAATAATAGAAAGCCCAGATGGAGCTGGGCAAACTGGCAATGTCGTAAAAGGTTGGGCGGCAGGGAAATAAACAGAATCTGTTCCGCAATACTCGGTAAAGTACACATCATAATCTGTGTCGGGAATAAGACTGCTAATATTTAAGGGAGGGTTATTCGCAGGATAAGTTCCTGTTACAAAGGTACCACTACCCGGTATAAAACCTGCTTGACCATATTCTATTCGGTATCCTGTGTTACCTGTACCCGGTGTCCAGTTAATTTGAGCACTATCCGTTGCAATGCTGCCAATGTTGAAATTGGAAAACAAATTAGCACAGCCTCCACTTATGCCTAAAGCATAAGTCACCGAGCCTACGAAGCGGCGGGGATTAAACGTTGGATTAGGAAGACCACCACCATAAGAAACTGAGTCGGCCGTGCTTACCGTAAAGGTTCCATCGGTATAAGTTACAACATCTGCAGCTGTTCCCGTTTGATAACGTGTATTGCCTGCAATATGAATTCCTACCGGGGTGTTGGCGGGAATATTAATCACATTCGCTCCGAAAGGAATCGCAACTAAAGAAGTATTGTTTGCTCCGGTAAGCGGTGCATTCACAATAACTTCCTGCCAACCATTGGCTACGCTAATTGTGGGCGGGCCATTTACACCACCAACTCTTACCCACACACTTGCAGTAGTTGCACCGGTAGAAAAGATGTTCGAGATACCGGTGATTTCGGTGGGAGTATTGGAGCTTACGGCGAAAGTTATCCCACTTTGACCATTATTTGGCGTAAGTGGCGGAGAGGTTGTAATTGTCCCCTGACCCCAGCTAACTAGCGCTAAAAGAGAGAAAAATAGTAGTAACTTTTTTTTCATAATCAAAATTTAGGGTTAAATAATCTATCGAACTTTCTCAAATATAGCCACTAAAATGATTCAAAAAAAAAAGCCGCTCATTTCTGAGCGGCTTTTAGTTAAAGGGACTAATTCTTATTTAATGCTTACACGACGGTGAGCGGTTAAAGAACCAGATTTAATTTCTAACATGTAAATTCCACGTGCTAGACCAGATACATCAATATCATTGCTGTAAGTTCCACTTTGCATGCGATCATTCATGTTAATTACGTTTCTGCCTTGAGCATCACGTAAAGTAATTTGTACATCAGCACTTCCTACTTCTCGGAAACTAACATTTACGCTGTATTGTGCTGGGTTAGGATAAACATTCAAGCTATTTGCAAGAGGATTATCTTCTAAACCAATGTTCACATTTACGGTAATGGTATCTGTAGAAGTACCACAAGCATTAGTTGCGGTAAGAATAACCGTGTAAACACCATTTCCTAAGTAAACCACTGTATCAGCAACACCGCTACCAGTAACTCCGTTTCCGAAGTCCCAAGAGTAAGCGGTAGCATTATTAGAACCACTAGCGTCTACCGTTAAAATGTACTGTCCATTTATAATGGTATCGGTAAAGCTACTAATAGAAGCTACTGGTACAGGGGCCGTTGCAGTGCTAGTATTTAAAAGACTAGCATAAGCACTGGTATCACCAGTACAAGTATCTGCAACCCACACATCGTATGCTGTTCCTGGCGCTAAACCAGTAATAGTATAAGGTGCAGTAACAATACCTGTCATGCTACCCGTTCCTGGAGCAAAGCCTGCAGGACCATATTCTAAAATAGAACCACCGGTATTAGACATCCAGTTCACTTCAACAGAATCACAACCTACATTGGCAGTAGCTACTAACATAGTGGGAGCATTACAAGGAGAAGTGGTTGCACCAGCCTCTGCTACGCTAATATCGTCTAAAGAGATATCACCAGTAAAGCTTGTTCCTCTGTGACCTTCGAACACGAAGGAATAAGTAGTAGAGCTTAAAGTAGATAAATCAACGGTAGCTACCCGGAAGCTATCAGAACCCGCCGTTTGTTGCTGACCGATAATACTATCGATGGCAGTTCTTATTCCAGATGCATCTTGAGCATAAACCACTAATTTATTAATCGTGGCACCATACATATGATAATGATACTTCAACTCTGGGTTAGTTAAACCACTAAAGTCAACTGCTGGAGAAACTAATTCAGCCGCAGTACCTGTTGATGAAGTTTCGATATACATATAAGTACCTCCTGCAGTAGAAGGAGTTGTATTATCGAAGAAAGGACCAGTATTTAATGAATTCTCATTTGCACCAGTTGCATCCTCAGACTCCCAACGGAATGTCCCCGTACTTGCAGTCCAACAGTTGTTCCAGCTTAAAGGAGTTCCTGTAGCAACACCGATAGGAATATTTTCAAAATCAGTAAAGTAAGGAGCATTAACCGTAACACAAGCTGTAGCGAAGTTAATTGGGCCTGCCCATACCGAAGTATCACCTGCACCGCAAATTTCGCGTACATATACGTTGTAATTGGTAGAACCATTTAAACCGGTTAGGGTAAATGGATTGGTAGGAGCACTTACTGTAGTACCTGCACCAGGTAAGAAAGTACCCGTTCCGTACTCAATTTCCCAGGCCGTTCCTGTTCCCATACTGGTCCAAGAAATAGAGGCCGTTGTTCCAGTAACACTTGCAACTGCAATGCCTGTGGGCTGCGGACAAGTTGGAGCAGTACACTGAATTACTACGTTAACTAAGGTATCACCTTGAGCGGTTGCTGGAGAGTTAGTATACTGACCTGCCTGAGTACCGTAAGGCGTGGTAACCGTAATACCTACTTCTGAGGGCCAACCTCCTGCTGCTGATAAAACAAAAGCTGTGCTTAAGCCATCACATACTTGTACAGAATCTTGGTAAAGGTTTCCAGTGGTAAAGCTCTGACCTAAAGTTGCTACAACCACACCATTCTGAACCACATCTAATAGGGCTCCATTCCAACCATCACCAAATGAATCTTCAAGATCGATTTGATACCAGCATAAAGAACTTGGATTACAAAGGGTAGTATTCATTAAAACAGGCCCCACTGAAATACTTGTATCACCAGCACCACAAATCTCAGCTACGTAAACATCGTAAGCTGTAGCTGCAGTTAAGCCAGTAATGGTATAAGGATTAGAAGTTGCTACTACTGAAGTACCTGAACCGGGAGTAAAACCCGAAGGACCGTATTCTAAGGCCCAGCTTGAACCAGTACCATTAGATGTCCAACTAGCGGTAATACTTGTTAAAGAAGCACTATCCATCATTAATCCTGCAGGACGAGGACAAGTAGGCGCTTCCATCACAAATACATCATCAATAGAGATATCACCAGTAAATGAAGTACCAATATATCCTCTAAAGATAAAGCGGTAAGACCCTGAAGCTAAACTAGATACATTAGTTACATGAATATTAAATGGATCAGAGCCAGCAGTTTGCTGCTGACCAACGATACTATCTAAGGTTGTAATCGCCCCGGTAGTAACGTTTTCCGCTAGTAATACTAATTTATTAATGGTAGCTCCGTACATATGGTAAGCAAACTCTACTTGAGGGTTTACTGCCCCATTAAGGTTAATTCCTGGAGAAACTAAATCAGCATACGTTCCTGAAGTAGAGGTCTCTAAATACATATACTTACCACCTGTATTAGGCGCAAGGGTGTTATCCAAGAAAGGACCTGTATTTAAAGAATTCTCATTCGCTCCACTAGCATCTTCCGATTCCCATCTTAGAGTTCCCCCTGGTGCAGAGGTTGTCCAACAATTAGCCCAACCCGCAGGGCTGCCTTGAGCTATACCTGGAGCTGTTATTTCAAAATCAGTAAAGTAAGGCATGCTGAAATTTACTGGACAGGTAGTACAGAAGTCAAAGGGACCTACCCAACCCGAAGTATCACCTGGTGCACAAACACCGCGTACTAAGAATTGATAGCAAGTTGTAGGACGAAGAGTATCAATTGTTACACTACTAGCGGTAGTATATTGCTTAACACCACCAACGGTAGTTGTACCTTGATAGAATCCAGCAGGACCAAACCAGTACTGATACTGACCCGCAGAAGCGCTATTGGCCCAAGCCATAGTTACAGAAGTATCTACTAATGCACTTGTATTTAAGCCAGTTGGATTAGGACAAGAAACCGCAGTTAGACTTACGTCGTCTAGCGAATAACCCTCACAGCAAGTAGCGTTAATTGCCTGAGATTGGCCTGACTGAGTAAACATGATTTGCGTTGCCGCTCCTACTGTTTGTCCAGCAGACGTAATTGGGGCCATGATATCAATATTGGTTATTGAATCGTGGAAACCTGTACCTGAAACAGCAGTAATTAAGTCAAGGATTTGAATCCAAGGATCCGAAGCCGAACCACGCACATAAACTTTATCATCTGGACGAACCGTAGCACTATGATCCATAATAACAAAACCTAATTCAATCCCACCGGCGGTAGTGTAGTTAGATAGGTTAACGGTCATAATTAAGCTATTCGTTTCTACTTGAGAAGGGAATGAGCTTTGATCCATAGTGAAGGCTTGCGCACCAGAATTATAATAAAGAGCATTAGCCTGTAATCTCGCTCTACCGTTGCCAGCAGGAACGAAAGTCCAGTTATAAGATGGATTACAGAAGTAAGCGTTAGCACCAGTAAAGGTTGGTCCACTGGTGTAATTTTCAAAACCATCTACTAATGGTAAAATCGCAGCACTACTAATAGCACAAGCGGTTTTGAAGGCTACTGGTCCTACATAAGGACTCGTTCCGTTGCCAAAGCAGCTATCTTGAATATAAAATTCATAGTCTGTTTCAGAAGTTAAGCCAGTAATTAAGGCAGTGTCCATTGAACCCGTAACCGAAATCGTACCTAATGCGTTTACTCCAGGCGTAAAACCTAAAGGACCGTATTCGATAAAGGTGGTATCACCATCTGAACCACTTCCCCAGAATACTTCAGCATCGGTAGAAGTAGTATAATTAACTCCTAAGGTGCTAATTAGCGGAGGATTACAACTTGGAATGGCTTCGTAAACGAAATCATCGATATAGTAAGTACGGAAAGATGCACTAGCGGCATGTCTGAAGACAATAAACTCATGCGTGCCATTATAACCATTTGCAGTAGTTATATCAACCACAAATTGAGCATAGTTTCTTGTTACGGTAACTGTATCGATTGCGGTAAAACTAGCACGATCACTTGGGCTTGCTATTGTTCCTATAATTAAATCGTTACCGGTAGCCGTGGTCGTAGTCATCGCGTGGAAGCTAATACGGTTTGCGCCACTACTTAAATCGCTAAACTGTGGAGTAATCAACCAAGTTGTATCATTGTTGTAATTATACAACTGAACAACATTGGGTGAAGAAATAGGTGGATAGGTTGCACTAGGAGTAAATACATAGGCATCAGAAAATTGAGTATTCGCTCCACTTAAAAAATTATCCCAGCAATTTGGTGCTTGCTCTACAACATCATTATCAAAATTATTACTGTAAGGAGCGGTAAAAGGATTACATAAAGTAGTAAAGGTTAGAGGACCAACCCAGCCGCCAAAACCATTGGCAGAATCGCTACAGTTATTTCTTACGTAAATGTCATAGCTAGTATTACCCATTAATCCGCCTATAGAAATACCATTAACCGAAGTGCTATCAAAACTAGTAGAACCTGAACCCTGCGAAAAGCCTGCAGGACCCCAGTTAATATCGTAAGAAGTTCCTGAACCCGACCAAGTGAAAGAAGCACTATCGCTTGAAACAAATACTAAGTTTGGATTACCTGAATTCGGACAAGTTTGGCAAGAATTAACTTCCACCAAGTCAATACCTACATCACCGGTAAAGCCAGATCCGTGTACATAAACAAAACGCAAGTGAATAGCTGTGCCTACGTAGGCATCTAAATTTACCCCTACATTTTGCCAAGGATCGGTATTATTGGTTTGGATTTGACCCACATTGGTAAACACGGTTGACCAAGGGCCACTCGCTGTGCTACCAACCTGCACTTTAACAGTATCGATACCTGCACCATAAGCGTGTAGCCAAAAAGATAATTCTGCACTATTGAAAGAGGTACTTAAATCAATACGCGGTGAAATCGCTTCCACGTTAGCACCACTCGGCGTTCCAGAAGTTTCAACATAAATGTATTGAGAACCTGAATGTGCACCACTTGGCCCAGTACCAGATGATCCCGTTCCCCCACTGCGGTAGTTCCAATTAGAGGCAGTAGTTCCAGTTCCCCAGTCACCAGTCCAACTTCCTTGACTTTCAAAATCGTCAGAGAATAACGGACCAGCACTACCTACTGTACAATTAAGTCCTTGCGGACCAGAAATAGGCGTAGTTATACTAATAGGACCTACCGTATCACTTATACCGTTTACAGAACCACAATTGGTGGCTAAATAAATATCATAAGCGGTCCTAGAGGTTAAGCCTGTGATAGTAAAAGTAGTGGCTGGCGATAGCACTGAATCAATCATCCAACCGGCACTACCAGGAGTAGTTCCTGCAGGACCATAAAGAATCCAAGCTGAGTTATAAGAACCTGCTTGAGCCCATCCTAAATCAATAGAATTAGAAGTTAAGTTGGAATCGGTTAAGGCCGTTGGAGCCGCACATAATTTTGTAGTGGTAAAGCTTTGAGGCGCAGGAAAACCTACCGTATCAGCACCCGTATTACAATATTCCTCTAACCATACATCATAATTAGTATTTGGATTTAAGCCTGTTAAAATTACCGGAGGCTGTGAACCAGGATAAGTTCCTGTAACAGTGGTTCCTGTGCCTGGGGTAAAGCCTGCCACACCATACTCAACTTTAAAAGATGAGTTACTTGCTCCAGGGGTCCAGCTTAACTTGGAAGCACTTGAAGAAATACTATCAATTAAAAATCCAGTAAAAGGTGTACAGTTACCTGTAACCGCTAAAGCATAGGTTACTGAACCTAAGAATCTTCTTGGATTGAAGGTTGGGTTTGGAGCAGCTCCTCCATAGGATACACCATTCGATACATCCACGGTAAAGGTGCCATCAGTGTAAGTAACTACATCAGCTGCAGTACCTGACTGATATCTTAAACCAGCCCCAATATAAACTCCAACAGGTGTATTAGCTGGAATAGCAATGGGAGTAGCAATGGCTATGGGAGCAATACTCGTACCTGTTGCTCCAGTTACGGTACCGGCGGTAACTACTTGAGTCCAACCACCAGCAACGGTAATATTAGGCGCACCGGCAGAGGAAACACCACCCACTCTAATCCAAACATCCGCAGATGTGACACCTGCATTAACCACACAACCGATCGCCGTTATATTGGCCGGAGAAGTGGAGCTTACCTGAAAAGTAACACCGCTTTGCCCGTTGTTAGCTGTTAAAGGTGGAAAAGTGGTTAGTGTACCCTGCCCGACCGAGAACAGCCAAGCGCAAGATAAAGTTAGAAATAGTAATAATTTTCTCATAGTTTCTCATTTAGATTTAAGGCCCCTAAATTATCACTTCCATTGAATATTTAAGGGGGAAAAACAGAAAATATCAAAATTCACCATTTAAAAGACCAACCTTCTTGGAAAAATTACGTTTGTACTAGTTAACGTGAATTCGACAATAAATTAGAGCCTCAGATTTTCAATGGAAGGAAAAGACTAGTCTGGATCGTACAGCTGTAGCGGGCTACAGCAAATGAGCTAGATGCAGGATTTTCATT